>ERZ1685331.44-NODE-44-length-42362-cov-19.308341_pt1 | contig 42362 bp, 33 predicted proteins | sample MGYA00580194_ERZ1685331 | MGnify/ENA primary metagenome ERZ1685331 (study PRJEB41501, sample SAMN08275520) | hot springs metagenome | biome: alkaline hot spring; material: microbial mat | place: Russia: Ush-Beldyr | collected 2015-07 | depth 0.5 m m ...
TCCTGATCGTGAAAATCAAGATCCTCTTCAAGTACACGACATAGCCTGTCGACATAGGCCCGGTTTTCAAGATCAACGGGGGTCATAGAGTGTAGAACCATTCAGATTGTTCACCAGTCTTTACCCTTTCCTCAAGTTCCCTCCCCTAACAGGGTTCTTATTATATCATACAACCTATAGAACAAAGTCCTCGCAGCGCCGGGTTCGGCACAGGGCAGACAGGGTAGCGTGTAAGGATGAATATGCATAGTATCTGAACTGTTCGCACCAGCACGACATAACCTTTGCGTCAACCTTTCTGAAAGCGCTCCGGGGAGACGACACCCTATCCAGCAGACTATACCGCATTGCTGCGGCGCTCGTGCAAACCGGATCGCCTCAACTTTCCTCTTCGATCCCCACAAGCGCGTAGATCACCCCGCCATGCACAATGCGGCTGACGTGCGGGTGCAGGGTGGCATCGCCGGAGGCGCGCCGGTAAATGGCGCGCGTATTGGCTTCATGCTCGATGAACAGGTAGTCGCCGTTGGTGCGGGCGAGCGGATCGCCGTGGTTGATCGTCGTTTCGTCATAACCGGGTGCGTCGTCCATTAGGATGCTCCTTTCATAGTCTCTCTATCGTTCGACGCCGTGCGCCCACGGGGGGCGTGCCTGCCACCGGTACCGGCAGCGGGCGCCCACGGGGGGGCGCGTCTGCCACCGGTACCGGCAGCGGGCGCCGGTGAGGGGCGCGTCTGCCACCGGTACCGGCAGCGGGCGCCCACGGGTGGGCGCCCCTACTGCTACCTGCATTGGGCGCCGACGAGGGGCGCCGCTACCTGCATTGGACGCCCACGGGGGGGCGCCGCTACGGGTGGCGTGCTGCGCCGTTGCGTAGGGTGATCGGCACGGCGGTCGGTCCCTCGACGCCGGTTTCGATCAGGGTGTTGCTCACAATCGTCGTTGCGCGGCGCTCGAAGATGGTGTTGGTGATCTCGTCGACCAGCGCAATCGCGCCGTTGTAGCCAACGATGGATCGACGATGGTAGCCAAACCGATCCTCGACCGGGAAACCGACCCGCACGAGCGGGATCTTTTCCGCCTCGGCGATGAATTTGCCCTTCGAATGCCCGATGAGCAGATCGACCGGCTTTTGCCTGATGCGCTTGTGCAACTCATGCAGATCGCCCTTGAGAATGATCTCGCTCTCGACTCCCAGTTCCTCCGTCAGTTCGACCATCCGCTCCCCCCATGGGCGATTGTCGGCGGCGGTCAGGATATATGCCGGGGTCATGCCCATTTCGGCGATCAGCCCAATCAGCCCTTCCAGCAGGTCGGGATCGCCAAAGAGTGCAACGCGCGACCCGGTGGTGTACATATGCGTATCAACCAGCGCATCGAGCAGACGCGCCCGTTCGACCTCCAGCGACTCGGGCATGGTATGGTCGGTGATCTCGATCAGCGTGTTGACGAACGCATCGGTGTTCTTCAGTCCGATGGGCATGGTCAGCACATGGGCCGGAACGTTATAGCGCCGCTCGTAGATGCGTGCTGCTTCGCCGCCGACGTGGCGCTGGAGCGCGATCGTCGCCAGCGACTTTGAGGAGCTGCGCAGTTCCTCGACAGTCGTGCCGCCGCGCGGGAAGTGAGGACGCGGGGTGTAGTAGCCGCCGTCGAGGGTCTCTGAATAATCGGTGATCCACAACCCGTGCAACCCCATTTCGCGCAGCACGTGTTTCAGTTCGCGGATGTCGCCGGGGTTGACCCAGCCGGGAATAATGTTGATTTTGCCGTTGGTCTCCCCCTTCTTCTTGCGGCGATCCGGCAGGTTGAGCGCGATCTCCTTGAGAAAGTTGTCGAAGCCGGTCGTGTGGTTGCCGATGTACGAGGGGGTTTTGACCGACAGGATCGGGATGGTGACCTCCGGGCGCTTGTCCAGAAACTCGTCGATGATTGCCGGAATGTCATCGCCGATCGTTTCCGAAAGACAGGTTGAACAAACCATGATCATCGTCGGATGGAACCGTTCCCAGATGTTCTTGAGCGCCGCGAGCAGATTCTGCTTGCCGCCGTAGACCGTCGTCTTTTCGGTGAGCGAGGTGGTGGCGACTTCAACCGGTTCGCGGAAGTGGCGCGCCATCTGGTGGCGCGGGTACGTGGCGCATCCCTGGGAGCCATGGTTGATCGTGATGGCGCCGTGAATGCCGTAATTGGCGAGCATCGCCCCAATCGGCGCGCACGAGCGGGTGGGGTTGATGGCGACGGCGCGCTCTTGAAGGGTAAGGCAACTGGTCATGACTCCACCTCCTCGAAGCCGTGCGCGGTGTGGTGGGCGGCAGGCGCGGGTCGGGCGTACTGGTGCAGCATGGTCCAGACCGGCGCGTGCAGCGCTTTGTCGATGTCGCGCGCAAAGTTGACCATGCCGACAAAACCGGCGTAGGGTCCGGTATCGTAGGTATGCCCATTGACGAACGGCACGCCGAGTTTGTACGCCAGGTAGCGCTCCTTATTGCCCGAGATGAACAGGTCGGGGCGGCGTCGGGTCAGGATTTCTTCGATTTCGGGAACGTTCGGGTTGTCGATGACCAGCGCACCTTCCGTGATCTGCTTGAAAATCTTCTCGTAGTCGTCGGTATGCCCGAAGGTCGTGGCTGCCGTTTCGGTCTCCATGCCCAATTCACGCAGGAGTTCAATCCAGTGCCAGGCGCGCGGACCGCCCTGATAGATGAAGACGCGCTTCCCCTGCAACCGCTGGCGGTATGCGTCGATATGCGGCTGAATGCGGACGACTTCGCGGGCGATCACCTCTTCGGCGCGCGCTTCAAGCCCAAAGAACGCGGCGGTGTCGCGCAACGCCTGCGCCATGTTCTTGATGCCCCAGAGCGTGACGTTGATGTACGGCGTGCCATACTTCTCCTTCATCATATCGGCGATGTAGGTGGCGGATCGCTGGCAGTGCACGATGTTGAGCGCCGCCTTGTGCATAATCTTCAGGTCGTCCACCGAGACATTCCCGGTAAAACGGGCGATGATCCGCAAGCCGAGCGCCTCGAAGAGATACTCGAAGGTGCGGATGTCGTTCTTGATGTTGTAGTCGCCGACGATATTGATCGAACGGCTGAAGTCGCCCTCCGGCTCAACCGAACCGACCAGTTGGCGAAAGATCGTCTCGTTGCCGACATGGTGCCCGAGTGACTGGCTGACGCCGCGAAACCCCTCGCACTCGAAGAACACCACCGGCTTGCCGATGATCGCTTCCGCCTGTTTGGCGACATCGCGCCCGTCGTCGCCGATCAGCGCCGTGGAGCAGGTGTTGTAGACGAATACCGCCTTCGCGTCGGGAAACTCGGCGTTTGCCTCGATGATCGATTGCAGCAGTTTCTTCTCGCCGCCGAAGACGATGTTCGTTTCATTCATGTCGCTGACGAAGGTGTACTTCATATGAAAATCGCTGTCGGCGAGGTGCGGGCGGTAGCCCCACGAGAAGAACGCGCACCCGATCGGTCCGTGGGTCAGTTGAATAGCGTCCTTGACCGGTCCGCCGACGACACCGCGACATCCGGCGTAGGTGCAGCCGCGCTCGGTCATGTCGCCCGGCGTGGTTGCCACATTGTTGGCGATGAAACAGGCGCTTCCATCGCCGCGCTGACACGTTCCGCCCGGTCCCTTGAGCGCGATATGGATCGCTCGTTCAGGCAGGGTCTGATTGCACTTGAATTGCATGGCGTTGCTCCTTCCGTTGCGCCAGAAACTTCGGAATGCAGACTCGTTCGCCCGCGCCGCACCCCTCCTCGCCGGGAACGCCGATCGCATCGGCGCGGCACCGCTGGCAGTTGCGAAACTGCTCGATGACCGTCGCGCACTCGTCGCGCACCCGATTGACCAGATCGGGCGAGGGTTCCGGCAGGTGCGCAAACTTCGCCAGGGGCATCAGCGGGATAATGTTCATAATGTAGGCGCCATGATCTCTGACGACGCGCGCAACGTCGATCAGGTGATGATCATTGACACCCGGAATGAGCACCGAGTTGACCTTGACCGCCATCCCGCGCAGCGCCGCTTCACGCAGGCCGGTCAGTTGATTGCGCAGGAGCAGCGTACACGCCTCGCGCCCGCGATAGGTTTTGCCCTGGTAGCGCACATAAGCGTAGATCTGCTCGGCGATTGTCAGGTCGACGGCGTTGATCGTGATGGTCAGCGTCGTAATGCCAGCCCGCTCGATGGCGTCGATCTGATCCGGCAGCAGCAAGCCGTTGGTGGAGAGGCAGCGGATCAGGTGCGGAAATTCGTCACGTGCGCGCTCGAATGTGGTGAGCGTCGCCTGGTTTGCCAGCGCATCGCCCGGACCAGCCACGCCAAGGACGCGCAGGCGCGGGTCGCGAGCGACGGCGTGGCGCACGGTATGCAGCGCCTCGTCCGGCGTCACCACGCGCATGGTGACGCCAGGGCGATTTTCGTTCGGGCAGGCATACCGGCGGATGCAATAGTTGCACTGGATATTGCAACGCGGCGCTACCGGAACATGAATGCGCCCGAAGCGAAAATGCGCTGCACGGCTGTAACACGGATGCGTGCTCAGATCGACTCTGGGAAAACAGACTCCCTGACACGCTCCGGCGGATGAAGCGTCCATCGCAGCCTCCAATGACGCTGGCGCGTCGCTAGTCGACAATGCCGTATTCGCGCATCAAGTCCTCGAGTTCTTCCTGGGTGATGGGCGTCGGGATGGTGAACTCGTCGTTCTCATCGATCTTGCGCGCCAGCTCGCGGTACTCGTGCGCCTGCGGCAGATTGGGATCGTAGTCGATGACGGTTTTCTTATTGATCTCGGCGCGCTGCACATCTTTGCTGCGCGGAATGAAGTGGATCATCTTCGTGTTGAGGCGGCGCGCAAACTCCTCGACCAGCGCCTGTTCATTCTCTACCAGGCGCGAATTGCAGACCAGTCCGCCAAGGCGGGCGTAGCCGCGTTCAGCGAACTTCTTGATCCCTTTGCAGATGTTGTTCGCCGCGAAGAGCGCCATATACTCGCCAGAACAGACGATGTAGATCTCCTCGGCATACCCCTCGCGGATCGGCATGGCAAACCCGCCGCAGACCACGTCGCCAAGCACGTCGTAGAAGACATAGTCAAGATTGTCCTTGTATGCGCCCAGAGCTTCGAGGGTTTGAATAGCGGTAATCACTCCGCGTCCCCCGCAGCCGACGCCGGGTTCAGGTCCGCCCGATTCGACGCATTTGACGCCGCCGTATCCCTGAACGACCACCCGCTCGAGTTGTACGCTTTCGGGACCGACATCGCGCAGCGTGTCGAGCACCGAGGGCTGGCGCACGCCGCGCAGCAGCAGGCGGGTGCAATCCGCCTTGGGGTCGCACCCGACGACCATCAACTGATACCCCATCGATGCCAGTGCCGCAGCAGTATTCTGCTGCGTGGTGGACTTGCCGATCCCGCCCTTGCCGTAGAAAGCAACCTGACGCATCGTTCTGCTCCTTTCGATTGAACACGCGCAGCATGGTGCGCGTGAGCGCAAACCGAACAACAGTTGTGAGGGCGCGAACAAGGACTGTGCCAGGCGAGCAATGGCGGCAGAACAGGTGCAGCACACACAGAGGAGGTGCACGGACGCTCACGCCGCCGTTGCGCGACCCTGGCGGCAATCCAGGGCGTACAGAACACGGACCCGGCAGCATGAGCGGGAAGGGGACATATGCTATAATGCCACCGTATCGGCGCTCACGCCGCCGCTGCATCGATCCCCCGCCGGTGCCAGCGGCGTGGGGATCGCCTGTTACCTGAGTCGATCCGCTGGATGCCGGGCTGCAAGACCGCCAGGATTGCGATTGCAGTGCCAGTGCAACCGCTCTCCTCTCTCTGGTTGAATACGCATCCCAAAACGCAGCCCGTTTGTCGAACGCTGCTCAGGCAGGTTGGCGCATCGCTGCAAAGAGGCGTCATTGAGGATCACGACAGTGTGGCGTTGCAGGGATTGAGCGTGACGATGGTTCGCACGAGAGCCAGGACGCTCAACGCCACTGTTGGATTCCATCGGTGGGATTTGGAGAGAATATACCATTGAAGCCCGGGTTTGGCAATACATTTTTGAGACATGATCGTTAACGTTCGATAACCAATATCGCCCGATTGGTGATTTTGCACATATCCATTTGCGAACACACTTATGTTTGCTCTTTGGAATGCCCTAGCAGGCGATGACTGTTCCCCGCCAGAGCGTTTCTCATACGGGCGCATCGCCCGTGCCCCCAGAGCAGCGGGACGGGTGACGCGCCGACAATTCTTCACCCATCACTCGTCACTGACAGGAGTTCTGCGGTCGCCGCACGGACGAGCCGCGTGATCGATCCTTTTTGCCTTCTGCTGAGCAGTTCTTGTCTTCTTTTGCAGTGCGGTGGCCTGGCTGCCGCACCGCCTTTGATCGGTAGTGCCACGCTGCCGCAGGCTCTGCGGAGACAAAACGCGCCATTGTGCAACTCCTGTCACTGGGCAGATATGGCGCTGTCGGATCACCCCGGTTGCTGCGCCGGGCGCAGGCGACCGTCACCCGGGTCGAAGGGCGTGTGCTATAATGCACCAGAGAGCATTGCAGGGCGTTCCGCCACATCGAGAGTTCGGATCGAAGAAGCCTGCGCCAATGACGACCCGTTTGACGATCCACGTACTCTTTACTCTGGATTGTGAGAGCATCGCAATCCGCACTGCGAAGGAAGGACCACGCAGTTGGGAACAGAGCGCGCGCGCAATCGAGGGGTACTCTAATCGTCTGCTCCGGGCGGGATGCCCGCCGACGCTCTTTCTTTCGCCGCAGTGTGCGGTCGAGCATACGCCGCTCCTCGAGGAACTTGCCGGACGCGGCGCCGAACTCGGGTTATACGTCAATCCGTTGCAGGCGGAGAGCGGAGCATACCGCAACTTTCTGGGAACCCTGCCGCCGGACGTGCAGCGCCGGTTGATCGACGAGGCTGCCGAACGCTTTGCCGACGCCATCGGCGTTCGCCCGCGCTCGTTTCGCCCCTGCAAGCATTCGGCAAGCGATGATACCTACCGCCTGCTCTACGAACTTGGCTTTCGCCAGGGGTCGATCGCACAGCCCGGATTTGTGCTGCCGCGCATCGGAGTGGATTGGGAACATGTCACGCACCATCCGCGCTATGTCGATAGCCATCATCACGAACGCGCCGGCGATCTGCCGTTTCTCGACGTGCCGGTGACGACCGACCCGGATCAGCGGCAGATCACGAATCTGCCATACGAACTGCGGATCGATGCCGGAACCTTTGCGGCGCTGCATCAACCGGTGATCGACCGGGCAATCGAGCGCATGATCGAGGATGCGGCGTCGTTCTGCGCACTCTGCTTCACGTCCGACAATCGCCCGGCTTACGACAACGATGAGGATAAACACAGTCAAACGCTGGAAGCCATCCTCGATTATCTTGAAGCGCTCCGTGAACGCCATGATCTTGTGCCCATCACGCTTGCCAGCGCTCATGATCGCTTCCGATCCCTGCGGCATATGGCAGGCGTGTCGCAGGAATAAACAGGCGCTCCCATGATCCGTCACCTGACTCTGGTCCTGGCATTCCCCTCCGTTATCTGGCGTCGTCTGTTGAGCCATCTGGGGCTGGCGCTGGCAGTCTGGTCCGGCATGGCGCTGGCGGTCGGCATGGTGGTCTGTATCCCGGTCTATGCCGAGGCGTCGGGGTATCGCATTCTGTTGGCGGCGCTTACCGAGCGCGCCATCGCCGATCCGTTGCCGCCCTTTGCGATGGTCTACCGGTACGGCGGCGCGTCCGATCCCTCAATTTCCTGGCAGCAGTATCTTCTTGCGGATCGACTGGCAGGGAATCTGCCAGCGGCGGGGATCGATCTGCCAGCGCCGCCAAGCGTTCGCTTTGCCGCCACCGAGAAACTGCGCGTCGGCTTTCCCGATGGCGCCGGTCGAGAAGTGGTGTTCGCCCGCATCGGGTTCCTGAGCGGCATCGAGCGGCATATTCAGATCGTCGAGGGCGATCTGCCGCGACTGTTCACCGGCGAGGGACCGCTGGACGTGCTGGTGTCGGAAACGACAGCCTCCAAGAACACGTTGCTGGTCGATGATCTGTATCTGGTGCAATCGACCGGTCGCGGACCGCGCATCGATGCGCTGGTGCGAATCGCAGGCATCTGGCGACCGGCGGACGCTGATGCGAGTTACTGGTTTCAACCGCCATCGACGTACAGTGATGTGTTGCTTGTGCCGGAAGAAAGTTTCACCCGGCTCGTTGATGTTCCAGAGGCGCGCTTCGTCACCCTGACGGCATGGTATACCGCGATCGACGGCAGCAGTGTGCGCAGCAGCGATGTCGAGCGGCTGCGGGAACGGATTGCGACGGCGACTGCCGACATTCAGCAATTGCTGCCTGGCGCTCAGTTGGTGCGCTCCCCCATGGAGGCGCTGGAGCGGCATCGTGACCAGGTGCGGGTATTGACCGTCACGCTGGCGCTGTTTGCCGTGCCGCTGCTGGTGGTGATCGGGTACTTTGTGCTGCAGGTTACTGAAATGACCGTCGCGCGCCAGCAACAGGAGATGGCGGTGCTGCGCAGTCGTGGCAGTTCACGCTGGCAGGTGCTCGGGTTGGCGCTTGGTGAAGTGCTGTTGCTGTGCGCTGCGGCGTGGGCGGCGGGTTTGCCGCTGGGGTGGGCGCTGGCGCAGGTGATAGCATGGACGGTCTCGTTCCTGCGGTTTGCCCCGCTCGATACCCCCACGCCAGCATTGCTCCCCGTCAGCCCGAGGCATGCGCTGGCGACGATTCTGCTGGCGCTGCCAGCCGTGCTGCTGCCGGCATTGAACGCCGCCGGTCGCACAATCATTTCGTACAAGAGCGAACGCGCGCGCGCCACACGTCCCCCTCTCTGGCAACGACTCTATCTGGACATTCTTCTGCTGATACCGGCGGTCTATGGTTATCAACAGTTACGCTTGAGTGGTATGATCGGCGTGCCGGGCGTCACCGTCGGCGCAGATGATCCGTTTCGCAATCCGCTGCTGCTGCTTGCGCCGGCGCTGATGGTCTTTGCCGGTACACTCGTTGGTATGCGCTTTTTGCCGCTGCTGCTGCGGTTGCTGGCGTGGATCGCGGGGCAGGCGCCGGGTGTGGCGCTGGTGACAGCGCTGCGCTTTCTGGCGCGCACACCGGGGACCTATAGCAGTCCGGCGCTGCTGGTTGCGCTGACGCTGGCGCTGGCGACGTTCACGTCATCGATGGCGCTGACGCTGGATCGTCACAGCGAAGAACGGGCGTACTACCGAGGCGCGGCGGATGTGCGCCTGGCATACCCTGGCGCGGCGATCACCTCGGCGAATATTGCGGGCGACCGCGAGATCGCACTGGCAGAAACCCGTCTCGACCTGACCGGCGGCACGCTGGGGACGACGGGCGAAGCCGATACGACGCCGAGTACAGCATATATGTTCGTGCCGATGGAAGAATATCTCACCATTCCAGGGGTGACCGGCGCAACGCGAGTCGCTCCAGGCAAAGTGGATATTGTCGTGGGGAATAATCCGGCAACCAGCGGCATTTTCTATGGCGTCGACCGAACGACGCTGGCAGCGGTGCTGGCGGACGCCTGGCGTCCTGACTATGCCGATGAATCGCTCGGTGCGCTGATGAATCGGTTGGCGGATTACCCTGATGCGGCGCTGGTGTCGGAGACGTTTGCCCGACAGCGCGGGCTGCGGATCGGCGACCGCTTCGTCCTGGCAATGAATGATCGTGGACAGACGCAGAATATCACCTTTACCATGGTTGGTACGCTCACATACTTTCCAACGCTCTATGATCAGGGTCTGCCGTTCGTGATCGGAAATCTGGATTACAGTTTCGACTCGCAAGGCGGGCAGTACCCGTATGAAGTCTGGTTGGCGCTGGCGCCCGGCGCAAATTTGCAAACGGTGGCAGCGGCAGGGATCGGGTATGGGCTGCGGATGATCCGGTCGACGCCACAGGCGCTGCTTGATCTCGATCTGCGCCGACCAGAGCGGCAGGGACTGTTCGGGTTGCTCTCGGTCGGTTTTCTGGCGACCACGGCGGTGACGGTGATCGGGTTCGTTGCGTATACCCTGCTCTCGTTCCAGCGGCGTTTGGTGGAGTTGGGCGTCCTGCGCGCCATTGGCCTGAGCACGCGGCAGTTGAGCATGCTGCTGGTGTTTGAGCAGACGCTGGTGGTTGGGTTTGGTGCGGCGCTCGGCACGGCTGTCGGCATTTTGACGAGTCGCTTGTTCATCCCGTTCTTGCAGGTGCGAACCGGCGTCTACCCGGAAACGCCGCCGTTCGTGGTGCAGATCGATTGGGAGCGGATCGCCCTGGTGTACGGCATTTCCGGCGGGTTGCTGGCAGCGACGATTGTTGCCATTGTGCTGCTTCTGCGTCGGATGCGGATCTTCGAGGCGGTAAAACTCGGCGAGGCTGTGTGAGTGGCTGATGAAGATTCTTGAAGAACTGGTGCATCTCTGCTACTATAGCCGCAATCGCGTACTACAGGGATAAGGAGCGCCTCGCATGCCTCGATTTGTAATTGCAATCTGCGCTGGCATTGTCGCAGCCGTATTGCTGGCAGGTTTCACACGGGTGATGGAAGCGGCTGCGCCGCGCTCCATTCCGCAGGCGCCGCTGCTGGCGTTGACCGAGACGGTTGAAGCGCGTCCAACAGAGACGCCGCCGCCGACCACTCCGCGGGGCACGCCGCCGCCGACCACTCCGCCGGGCACGCCGCCGCCGACCACTCCGCCGGAGACGCCGCCGGAGACGCCGCCGCCGGGCACGCCGGTGCAGGAGCAACAGCAAACGGCAACGCCGACTGCGGCAGTGGTATCGACTACAATGCCAGCATTGACGCCGACACCAACAGCGCCGGTTCCTGTCGCGCTGCCTGAAACTGGCGCGTCTGCCGCCAGTGGCGCGCCGCTGATCCTGCTCTTGCTGGCGCTGATTGTGGTGGTTGGCGGCCTGATGGCGCGCAGCCGCAAGGCATAACCCGCAAGAGAATGAACGCAGCAGAAGAGATGCCGCTTGTGCTGCCCATTGTGCTATGGTGACACGTTTTGCCCTCGTTCTCGCTCTGGTCATCGGTAGTGTCTGCGGTGCAGCGGCTTCCGCCAGCGCCATCGACCACGGCAGCGAACCGCTGGTTGTGCAAACGACAGGGAGTGGAACACGGATCGTCTGGCGCTCCGCTGAACCTGATCCATCTCTGCCGGTTGAACCGGTTCTGGTCGCATTGCGTGTGATTGGCGATACGGTCGTCGAGCCTCGTCTGCTGGCGCTCGCCGATGCGCCGTGGGCGGGCGACGCTGACGATCTGTCCTCTGCACCGGTGTTGGTGCTGCGCGAGTCGCGCCAGCGCGGCGAGCGGCTGGTTGTGGTAGCGCTCAACCCGGTCTACCTGCGCGACGGACAGGCGCGCGTGGTGCGCGCGCTCGAAGCGCTGGTCGAAGGTGCAGTTCCGCTGAATGACTCTCCCGTTCCCGCCGCTGCCTCATCCCTTGCAACGGCAGCGCCGACGTCTGGTCGTTCGCCCGCCTTTCCACCCGCTCCGGCGCTGCGGGTGCGGGTGGATCGCGCAGGGGTGCAGATCATCCCCGTCCGTGCTCTGCCTCCGGCAATGATCGGCGCTCCCGAACGCATCAGGCTCAGCCGAGCCGGGGCGGAAGTTCCGCTTGAACTGCGCGATGCGAGCGGCAATGGCATCTGGGGCGATCCTGACGATGAACTGCGTTTCTATGCGCCGCCGCCTGGCGACCGCTGGAACCGCAGTGATACGTACTGGATGACGCTTGAAGACGGCGCGCGGTTGCGCATCGTATCGCGTTCCGCTGGCACACCGTCGGGCGAGGCGCCGTCCACCGCTCTGGAGCGAGGCGTCGTGCGCGGAACAACCTACTACGACTCGCGGCGCCCCGGCAGTGATGGTGATCACTGGTTTGCAAAGCTGTTGCGCGCTGAGGCGGGCCAACCGGCGGACGATCAGGCGATAATCACCATTCCGCTGACGACGACGCTGCCAGCAGCAACCGGAACGGTAACCCTGACGGTCAACGTCCACGCGCAATCCGGCGGCGCGCGACGCCTCGCTGCCGCGATCGGGTCGAGCGGCGGGCCGCCAGTAGAGTGGAGTGGCAGCGGTGATACGACTCTGACGCTCAGTGTGGCGGGAAGTCCAGCCGCTGCGACACAGGCGCGCCTGACGCTCACCGCAGTTGTCGGATATGTGCAGGTTGCCGTGAATACCGTCGAATGGCAGCGACCGGTGCAGTTGCAGTTTGGCGGGAAGGGCGCCATCTTTCGGGGCGCGCTGGACCAGCGCGCCTATCGGTTGTTCGATGCGCCTTCCGGGTTCGATGTCTACGACATCACCGAGCCAATGGCGCCGGTGCGATTGCAACTGGCGTCTGGTTCCACGTTCGAGGATAGCATGCCGGGGCGGTCGTATCTCTTGACCGGCGCCGGAACTGTGGTGACACCGGTAGTTGAACCGTTTACGCCTCCATCGTTGCCGACCGGTGATGTGCTGTACATCGTCCCCGCAGCGCTGCACCCTGCGCTGACGCCGCTTGTCGACCTGCGACGCGCTCAGGGGTACAACGTGGCAGTTGTTGATGTGCAGCATATCTATGATGGATGGGGTCACGGGCAGGTCGATCCGGCTGCGATCCGCGCCTTCCTCCAATTTGCGCGCCCTCAGGCAGCCACGCTGGTCGGCGATGGCAGTTCCGATCCGTTCGACTACACCGACCGCGGCGCAAAGAATGTCAACCTGATCCCGCCGTACCTGGCGATGGTCGATCCGTGGTTGGGCGAAACTGCGTGTGAAACGTGTTACGCGCAACTCGACGGTGAGCGACCAACCGATGACCGCTTGCCGGATGTCTGGCTGGGGCGGCTGCCGGTGAAAAGTGCTGCTGAATTGCACATGCTGGTCGCCAAAATCGTCAGGTACGAAACGGCGGCGTCTGGCGGCGCCTGGCGCAGCCGGATGATCTACCTGGCGGATGACGCGGACTCCGGCGGCGATTTTGTCGCTCAGGCGGAAGCGAGTATTGCGCTTCAGCCGCACGGGGTGCAGATCAGCCGGGTCTTTTTCGGCAGCGGCGCCGGGCAGATTCCAACCGCAGCAGCGGCGCGCACGGCGACACTGACACAGTTCAGCAGCGGCGCGGCAGTCGTTGCCTACGTCGGGCATGCGCACCAGCAGCAGTGGGCAGTGACTGAGTTGAGCGCGCCGGAGAACTGGCTGCTCCATCGTAACGATGTTGCAGCGCTGACGAATGGCGAACGGCTGCCGGTCGTACTGGCGCTCACCTGTTTGAGTAGCGCCTTTCAATGGCCCTCATACGTGGGTATGACGCTCGATGAAGCGTTGCTGTTGCACGAGAATGGCGGCGCCGTAGCAGTGTGGGGTCCAACGGGGCTTGGCGTATCCTACGGGCACGATAAACTGCAACAGGGATTCTTCCGCCCTCTCTGGTCACCGGCGCCAGATGTGGGGGTTGAACGCGCCGCGCCGCTTGGTGCGTTGACCAGTGCCGGCTTTCGGGAACTGTTCACCGGCAGTGCGTGCTGTCAGGAAACAATCTTCACTTACGCGCTGCTCGGCGATCCGCTGACGCCGCTGCGTGTCGCTGCCGGAACGCGCGTGATGCTGCCGCTGGTGCATCGATAAATGCAGATAGTCTCCCCTCCGCCTTGCCCTCGCCCGCGCCGACTCAGGCATTGCTCTTCCTCCAGTACGCCTGTCCCGGCATGCGCACGATTGGCGGTCTGGCGCAACGTCTGGGGATGACATATGCGACAGCGAGCGGGGTAGCCGATGCACTTGAGGGGAAGCAGTTCGTTGCGCGCGCCGCATTGCGACGATCAGGCGTCGTCACGATCTCGTTGATCGATGCAGGAAAGGCGCAGGCGAGGCAACTGGAAAACATGCTGGATGAGATCGAGGCAGCGGTCAACGATTTGCCTGGTGTTGAGCAATCCGTCCTGCTGCGCGCCACGCAGGCGATCGTGGCGTGTCTGCGACAGAGCGGCTATGTGCGCGTGTACAAGATGTGCTGGGGCTGCCGGTTCTTCCGGTGCAATGCATCCTGACGATCCGCGCGGACTGCACCATTGCGCCTTTGTCGATGCACTACTGGCAGAACCGGTCACCTGTTTTGAGTGTCCTGATTTTGTGCCATCGGCAGCAAACAGGAAGGTGTGACGGTGGTGGCGTCAGCGATACCAGGGTACGTGTATGGAACAGACAAGGTTGCGCACTCGCCGCTGACGCTGGAGGATTCAGACCTGTTGAAACAGGCGGCGCTCTTTGGACCGGATGATGAGCGCTATCTGCGTCATCGGAGCACGATTTGGCGCCAAGCCAGCAGGTAATCCGCTCATAAAATTGCGCGCATGCCGATCACGCTACCGCGCTGTGCTATACTCCATTCAACGGTTCCGGCTATCGACAGGTAGAGAGGAGCGAAGTCTGACAATGTCTGTGACTCAGCGCCTGGTAACAGCGGATGAGTTGCTCCGCATGCCCGCCGATGGGTTCCGGTACGAACTCGTCCAGGGAGAACTGCGCCGTATGTCGCCTGCCGGATATCAACACGGCCGCCTGGTGATGAACGTTGCCACACCGCTTGATCAGTTTGTCCGAACGCACAGGTTGGGAACGGTGTGTGCTGCAGAAACAGGGTTTCTCCTGCGCGAAAATCCTGACACTGTACGCGCAGCCGATGTCGCGTTCATTCGCCGTGAGCGTACACTCAATGCGCAGAATATCATTGGATATTGGTCCGGCGCTCCCGATCTCGTGGTGGAAGTGGTCTCACCACACGATCTCTATGCCGACGTGGATGAAAAGGTGACCGACTGGCTTGATGCGGGGACGCGCATGGTCGTTGTGGTCAATCCCCGAAAGCGCACGGTCACAGTTTACCAGGCGACCGCCTTTACCATTCTTCACGAGAACGATATACTCGATGGCGGCGAGGTCGTGCCAGGATGGCGATTGCCGGTGGCTGCGATTTTTGAGCAGGAGCAATGACCTTCTTCGTTAATATCACCACGATCCTGCCACATTCCAACCAACTCCGACGTGAGCAGTTGCCAGGCAGTGAGAACCGAAACGGGTTCGGTCGGTGGTGCAATGCGAATGCTCAACTCTACCTGTTGTCCTCGTTTCACTGGCAAATTTGCCAGATGCACTTCGCCATCGCGTTCAACTTATAACCTGGATACGAATGATATCAGTCACAGGAGTTTTCCTGGCGTGGTATTGCCGCGCGAAGTCTCGTTGGAGCATACCATACGATTTTCTGGTTGCGCCTGAGTTGGAACAAGGCGAAACACTTTCGGGCGTCTGGCAATTACTCCGCTCAAGGTTTGTGGACGGACGATCAACCAACAGATCGAATGGCGATGTGCTCGTCTATTGCTCATTGAACCACGCGATCATCCTATCAATCCAGCGCTGCCATTCGGGACGACGTTGGTATTGAATGTCGGGCAGGCGCGCACCGTTGATGCCAGCGCCGCGCAGGACCAGGAAACAGACCCGGTCGCCCTGCTCGCACCCGATCCAACCGTGGAGTGTGCGTCCATCGGCAAGGTGCACCTGCACGGCGGCGTTGAACACCCGCAGATTGACGCTTTCCTCCCACGTCTGTGAAAATGTAATGTTCCGGTAGGGAACGCCATACTGACGCAGTGTGACGGCAATCGCGTCTTTGTGAGTGCGTATCTCAGGAGAACGGGCGCTCTGCGCCACAAAGGCGATCAACAGGCAAAGCAGGACACTTCCCGCCACGCCTGCCGCCAGCAGATATTGACGACCGTTTGCAGCAAGCACAGCGCCTCCCAGGTCAGGCATGATATGGTCAGGCGATCGCCCGCGCACTGCCCGACGCTGAACCATCGGGCAGTGCACACGAAGGGCGCTGCCGCGCCCTCGCCCTGGCGGGTCCGCGTGCCCGGAAACAGCCTGCGCGCAGGTCAGGCGCGCCCCTGCGGGGCTGCCACGGGCGCACGAGCCATCGGCTGCGCGCAGAGATGGCGCACCCTCGTCGGTCATCGCGCTTGTTCCCGGGCGTCGGGAGCGACGCCCGGCGCGCCGACCAGCCCCGGAGGGGCTTGCAGGTCCTCAGCGCGGGCTTCATCCCGCAGCGCGACGGCGGTTCCTGAAACTTCACGCCCATCCCATTGAACACGCGCAGATTGACACGCTTCGCCGATTATATTACACTCTATCGCACTATTCTCTGCGCCTTCCGCCACAAGGTCGCTTCGTAAGACTCCGGGGACTCCCCGTGGGTTTTCGTTGTGCATCTTGCAAGCGAAGGCATCTCCAGGATTCGCGCCAATTGTACGATCAGGAGGTTGAAGATGTGCCCCCCGGAAACGCTCGCCAGCATGCGGTCCCCTGAAATCAGTCGCCGCAACCTGCTCAAATTCGGTCTCGGCGCAGCCGTTGCGGCTGCGTTGCCGGTCGGGGCGGCGCAGGCGGCGACGGTGCGCCGTACCACGTTCCGCAATGTGCTCGACCTGACCCATGTGCTCGGGACGCAGTTTCCACTCTTCCCTGGAGCGGCGCCGTTCCGCATTCAGCAGGCGGTCTCGCACGACAAAGACGGCTACTATGGGAGCATTCTGACCTACTGGGAACATTCAGGAACTCACATGGATGCGCCGGTGCATTTTGCGCCGAACGGATTGTTCGTCGATCAATTGAAGGTAGAGAACCTGGTTGTTCCGGCAGTGGTCATCAACATCACCGAAAAAGTGCGCCGCGATCCCGACTCGGTCGTCACGCCGGACGACATTCGCGCCTGGGAGCGACGCTACGGGCGCATTCCTGACAATGCCGCGGTGCTCATGGCAAGCGGTTGGGGCGCGCGGGCAGGTTCGGTTGAGGCGTTTCGCAATACCGACAGCAGCGGGGTCATGCACTTCCCCGGTTTTGGCAAGGAGGCGATCGACCTTCTGCTGACCGAACGGCGTATCGCCGGCATCGGCGTCGATACGCTGAGTCTCGATCACGGTCCATCGACGACGTTTGCCGTCCACTACACGCTGCTGCCGACCAATCGCTGGGGGCTGGAGAATCTGGCGAATCTGGAAGCGATCCCGCCGAGCGGCGCGACGCTCTTCGTTGGCGCACCGAAGATCGCGGCGGGTTCCGGCGGACCGACGCGCGTGATGGCAGTCTGGTGAACCATCAGATCACGAATGCGTCGAACTCTGGCGTGGCGATCACGCCAGCGGACGGCATCACTATCTCGCGGTAACGACGCTCTTCGCCGGCGACGCGCACCAAGTCGTACAGTTCGTCGCGGCGCTGCGGGTCGTCGAAACTGCGGGCAAGCCGTTCGAGGCGCAGTCGAGAGTCGGGTATGGCGGTCAGCCGATACATTGGCTGGCCGCAACATTCTGTTTTGCTCAGCAAACCGGCATGTGCCAGTTCATCGAGCGCCTCAGCGATCGCCCATGGGCTTTCGCGCAGGCGTTGCTGTGCGCTGGCTGCGCTCATACGCAGCCAGGGATATTCGGCGAACAGCAGAACGAGTCGAAGTTTCAGCAGCGAGTCGATCTGTCCAGGGGAAATGAGCCCTTGTTCATAGCGCTCCATTGCTCACCTCATTGTGAGAATTTCTCCAAGGCAACGCCGCCTTGCCTCCCAATTGGCGGATATCGATCGCGCCCGTTCCGCCGCAGTGACGTTGATTGCGGAGACACGAAGGACTCATCCAGGACCAGGAATGACCTGCGCATTCCCCCAAATGCGGTATAAGCGCATCTTCCAGACGCTTATTTCCTGATCTGGTTCAGATCGTATCACGGTCTGCACTGGCAATGGGGCGGAACGTCGCTACACACAGTAAATGTTTCGCAACCGATGTTCGCTTCCGGTTGCGTTTCCTGTGTCAACTTCCACGAACTATGGCAAGGAAGCGTCACCGTCTGTTGCGTGTTCTTCACCCCCTGGCTTTCTAGTGCGGCGTATACTGTCAAGCGTACTACGTGCGACATTGGTTCCTTTGTGACATATCTCGCGCCAGAGTCGGCTGACGTGACAGCATCCGCCAGACTGCCTCTTGCTGCATGCTCTTGGCTTGTGAGGAGGTCATCATGAAACGGAGTTGGGTAACGCTGGAAGGCAACGAAGCGGCTGCCAGCATTGCGTACCGCTTGAGTGAAGTTATTGCGATCTATCCTATCACACCCTCGACGCCGATGGGCGAACTGGCGGATGCCTGGGCTGCCGCCGGGAAGTCCAATCTGTGGGGCACGACGCCGCTGGTTATTGAAATGCAGTCGGAAGGCGGCGCGGCTGGCGCGTGCCACGGCGCGTTGCAGCGTGGCGCGCTCACAACGACCTTTACCGCGTCGCAGGGGTTGTTGTTGATGATTCCAAATATGTACAAGATCGCCGGGGAACTGACGCCGACGGTCTTTCATATTGCGGCGCGCTCGATAGCGGCGCACGCGCTGTCGATCTTTGGCGATCATCAGGATGTGATGGCGGTGCGGCAGACCGGATGGGCGCTGATGGCGTCGTCGTCGGTGCAGGAGGCGCACGACCTGGCGCTGGTGGCGCACGCCGCGACGCTGAAGGCGCGTGTGCCATTCGTCCACTTCTTTGATGGTTTCCGCACCTCGCACGAAATCAATAAGATCGAGCAGTTGACCGATGATGACCTGCACGCGATGATCGATCCGTCGCTGATTGAAGCCCACCGTCTGCGTGCGCTCAGCCCTGATCGTCCGGTCATCCGCGGCACGGCGCAGAACCCCGATGTCTACTTCCAGGCGCGTGAGACGGTCAATCCTTTCTACGCCGCCACGCCGGGCATCGTCCAGGAGACGATGGAGAAGTTCGCGCAGTTGACAGGGCGGTCCTATCATCTGTTCGATTACACCGGCGCGCCGGATGCCGAGCGCGTGCTTGTGATTATGGGGTCTGGCGCGGAAACGGCGCGAGAGACGGCGAAGTTCCTGGCAGAGCGCGGCGAGAAGGTCGGTGTGGTGACAGTGCACCTCTATCGCCCATTCTCGGTGGCGCACTTTGTGGCGGCGTTGCCGGCGACGGTACAGCGCATTGCAGTGCTCGACCGCACGAAGGAGCCGGGAAGCAGCGGCGAGCCGCTCTATCTCGATGTGGTGGCGGCAATAGCCGAGAGCGGACGCCACCTGCCGGTGATCGGCGGACGGTACGGTCTGTCGTCGAAGGAATTCACCCCCGCGATGGCGAAGGCGGTCTTCGACGAACTGGCGAAGGATCGTCCGAAGAACCATTTCACGGTGGGCATTATCGACGATGTCAGCCACACGAGCCTAGAGTACGATCCTTCATTCTCGATCGAGTCGCCGCGCACTGTGCGCTGCCTGTTCTACGGTCTTGGGGCGGACGGCACCGTGGGCGCCAACAAGAACTCGATCAAGATCATTGGCGAAGAAACCCACAACTACGCGCAAGGGTACTTCGTGTACGACTCGAAGAAATCCGGGTCGATGACCGTCTCGCACCTGCGCTTCGGACCTGATCCGATCCACGCGCCCTATCTGATTGATCGGGCGAACTTCGTTGCATGCCATCAATTCTCGTTCCTGGAGCGCATCAATGTGCTCAAGGCGGCGGAACCGGGCGCGGTCTTCCTGCTCAACAGCATGTATGGACCGGATGAGGTCTGGTATCACCTGCCACGCGAAGTGCAGGACGATATTGTACGTAAGCAACTGAAGTTCTATGTCATCGACGGCGACCGGGTGGCGAAAGAGAGCGGCATGGGGCGGCGGGTCAATACGGTGATGCAGACGGCGTTCTTTGCGATTTCGGGGGTGCTGCCGCGCGAGGAGGCGATTGCGGAAATCAAGCGCAGCATCAAGAAGACGTATGGCAAGCGCGGCGAAGCGGTGGTACAGCAGAACTATCGCGCCGTCGATGCCGCCCTGGCGCGCCTGTACGAGGTCGATGTCGAGAAATTTGCTGGCTTCCGCTCACCAAAGACGCGCCGCCCGCCAGTGCCCGGCAATGCGCCCGATTTCGTCAAAGAGGTGCTTGGTCCGATGATTGCTTACGAAGGCGACTCGCTGCCGGTGAGCAAACTGCCGATCGATGGCACCTTCCCCACAGGTACAGCCGCCTGGGAGAAGCGCGCGATTGCGCTGGAGGTGCCGGTCTGGGAGCCAGACATCTGCATTCAGTGCGGCAAATGTGCGTATGTCTGCCCGCACGCGGTTATCCGCACGAAGGTATACGAATCGGCGCTGCTCGAGGGCGCACCCGAAACCTTCCTCAGCAGTGAGGCGCGCTTCAAGGAGTTCCCCGGTCAGAAGTACACCCTGGCGATTTCACCGGAAGACTGCACCGGCTGCGGTTTGTGCGTCGAAGTCTGCCCGGCGAAGGACAAGCGGCAGGTGGGGCGCAAGGCGATCAACATGATGCCGCTGGTCGATGTGCGTGAGCGTGAAGTGCGCAATTGGGACTTCTTCCTGACCATCCCGGATGTCCCGCGCACTGCCATGCATCCGGGAACGATCAAGAACTCCCAATTACTCCTGCCGCTGTTCGAGTTCTCCGGCGCATGTGCGGGATGTGGCGAGACGCCGTACATCAAACTGCTGACCCAGTTGTTTGGGGATCGGACGTTGATCGCCAACGCAACCGGTTGTTCGTCGATCTACGGCGGCAACCTGCCGACGACGCCGTACACCACGAATGCCGATGGGCGCGGTCCTACGTGGAGCAACTCGCTCTTCGAGGACAATGCCGAGTTTGGTCTGGGCATGCGTCTGGCGCTCGATCAGCAGATTGAGCATGTCCGCGAACTGCTGCCACTGTTCGCACCGGTTGTCGGGCAAGACCTGGTGGATGCGCTGTTGAACGCCGACCAGAGCACCGAGGCGGGGATTGCTGCGCAGCGCGAGCGTGTCGAGGTGCTCAAGCAGCGCCTGCACACACTTGACCGCAGCCAGTTCCCGGATGTCGTCGAGCGCGAGCACGAACTCCTCAGCCTGGCGGATGTGCTGGTCAGGAAGAGCGTCTGGATCGTTGGCGGCGACGGCTGGGCATACGACATTGGCTATGGTGGGCTCGACCATGTGCTGGCGTCGGGGTACAACGTCAATGTGCTGGTGCTCGACACCGAGGTGTATTCGAACACCGGCGGGCAGGCGTCGAAAGCAACGCCGATCGGCGCAGTCGCCAAGTTTGCCGCTAAAGGCAAGGCTGCGCCGAAGAAGGACCTCGGTCTTATCGCAATGGCGTATGGCAACATTTATGTGGCGCGGGTGGCGATGGGCGCCGACGATGTGCAGACGCTGCGCGCCTTTATGGAGGCGGAGGCGTATGACGGACCCTCGCTGATCATTGCGTACTCGCACTGTATTGCTCATGGCATCGATATGCGCAAAGGTCTCGAGCAGCAGAAACTGGCGGTTCAGACCGGCTACTGGCCTTTGTACCGCTACAACCCGATGCTGGCAGCCGAAGGGAAGAATCCGTTGATCATCGACTCGAAAGACCCGACGCTGCCGCTCGAGAAGTTCGTCTACAACGAAACGCGCTACCGCATGCTGGTGCAGAGCGACCCGCATCGCGCAGAGGATCTGTTGCACAAGGCGGAGGCATCGGTGCGCGCGCGCTGGCAGCATTACAAGGAACTGGCGGCGCTCAGCGAGGTGAGGGCGGAGCGCGACGGGCATTGAAGGTTGACGGTTGACGGTTGAACGTGGGGGCGTGGGGAGAGGACAACTCCAGGGCTTGTTGATGCGTCAGGATGAGTCTTTTAACCCTCGTCCCCGTCCCTCTCTCGTGCCCCCTGCTAGGGAAGATGACCATCACCAGCGCCCTACACCGCGCTGGCGGGTTGATGCTGGCGTCTTCGCCTTCGATCACAGCGGAGCGCCCCTCCACCGCTGTCGCCAGGGTCGCTGGCGATGCACAGTGCGGGTGGCGGTCCGGTAATTGTAAGCATTGCCTCCACCCTGACGTGTACGTGTGCGCGTGACTCATCCCCCTGAGTACGCCTGCTATAATGGCTCGGTACACGTTCCGCCGTTCTGATGATCCGAGGCTGCCATGACGCATACTTCCCGTCCAGGCTACCGCTGGTTCGTGATCGCGGTGTTTTTTTGCTTCATGCTGCTGCACCAGGCGGATAAACTGCTGATCGGACCGCTGACCCCCGCGATTATGGACGAATTCGGCATCACCATGACCCAGATGGGTGCGGTGACGACCGGCGCGCTGGTGGTGGCATCCGTGCTCTACCCGATCTGGGGCTACCTGTACGACCGGTTTGCCCGCGCGCGGCTGCTGGCGCTGGCGTCGTTCATCTGGGGCGCGACGACCTGGCTGAGCGCAGTGGCGCGCACCTACCCGGCGTTCCTGGCGGCGCGCGCCTCGACCGGCGTCGATGACTCGTCTTATCCCGGCATGTACGCGCTGGTCGCTGATTATTTCGGTCCCAATCTGCGCGGCAAGGTGTACGGGTTGCTGCAACTGGCGCAACCGATCGGCTATCTAATCGGCATGGTGCTGGCGCTGATGCTGGCGCCACAGATCGGCTGGCGCACCATTTTCTTCTTCACCGGCGGGTTGGGGATTGTGGTCGCGCTCGTCATCCTGTTCGGCGTCCGCGAGATGCCGCGCGGCAAGGCGGAACCAGAATTCGAGGGGATGACCGAGATGGCGAAGTTTCGCTTCTCGTGGGCGGAGATGCGCGCTGTACTGGGGAAACGCACGATGTGGTTCGTGTTTCTCCAGGGATTTGCCGGCGTCTTCCCGTGGAATGTGATTACCTACTGGTTCTTCACCTACCTGGCGCGTGAGCGCGGCTACGACGAAAGCAGCATTCTGCTGACTGTGGCGCCCGTCATTCTGATCCTGGCGAGCGGTAGTTTCATCGGCGGCGTATTGGGCGACTGGGCATTCAAACGCACGACGCGCGGGCGGATCATCGTCTCGAGCGTTGGTGTGTTGATGGGAGCGATCTTTCTGTACCTGGCGATGCAAACGCCGATCGAGGCGCGCACGACGTTCTTCGTGCTCATGTGCCTGACGGCGCTCTTCATGCCGCTCTCATCGCCTAACGTTATTGCGACCGTGTACGATGTGACGGTGCCGGAGGTGCGCAGCACAGCGCAGGCGGTCGAGTATTTCATCGAGAACAGCGGCGCGGCGCTGGCGCCGCTTCTGGCTGGCATCATTGCAGATATGTACAACCTGCAAACCGCGATCACCTGGATCTGTGTCACTGCCTGGGCGCTCTGCTTTGTGTTCTATCTTGGCGCATTGCGCTATATTGCGCGCGATCACCATGCTTTGCGCGAGGAGATGGCACGCCGCGCAGCATCCTTTCAGCGGGTGACGGCGTAGAAGTTGACGGTTGGATTGGGAAGGCAGGCGAGGCGCGAGGCAAGAGGTGGCAGGTGGGAAAAGCGTTGAACGTGGGCATATGCAGGCGCGCCCCCTCTGTGCATGCCCGCATGATTGCACGTTGAACCCTGCGGATAGGAGTCTATCCGACCCTTGAGGTCGTCGCCGCAGAAGCACAGAAGGACACAGAGGGGGCTGTTCGGTTGTTCGCTGTTACCCTTTGGAGAAGTGTGTGACCATTCCAGACATTGTCCCAACCGTAGCCGAAACTGCCGTGTCTGCCGGGTCGTCGGCGGAGGCGCGCAGCGAGGCCATTGATCGCCCGGGGCTGCGCCGTCGGGTTATGGGGCTGGCGCTGCCGGCAATTGGCGAAAACCTCCTCCAAACCGCGCTTGGCATTGCCGATACCATTCTTGTCGCCGGGATCGGCATCGTTGCGCTGGCAGGCGTTGGCGCGGCGCTGAATGTTTTGTTCATCGTAATGGCGGCGCTCAGTTCGCTGTCGGTCGGCGCGTCGGTGCTGGTGGCGCAGGCGATTGGCGCAGGCAACGCTGCGCGGGCGAGTCACGTCGCCGGTCAGGCGCTGATCTGGGGTATTGCGCTATCGCTGCCGATCACCCTCGCTGGACTGATCTTCGCAGAACCGGTAGTGGCGTTGTACGGCATGGCGCCGGATGCCACGGCGGTCGCCGCCGAGTATCTGACGATCAGCGCAGCCGGTATTCCGGTGCTGGCGTTGATGCTGGTTGGCGGCAGCGTGCTGCGCGGCGCTGGCGACAGCCGCACGCCAATGGTGATCACGGCGCTGGCGAATGTGTTGAACCTGATCACTTCCTGGGGATTGATCTATGGTCAGCTTGGGATGCCGGCGCTTGGGGTGGCGGGCAGCGCGTGGGGAACGCTGATCGCGCGTGTGGCAGGAGCGGCGCTGTTCCTCGTCATCCTCGTGCGCATCAGTACCCGGTTACGCGTCGGCGGGCGGGGAACCTGGCGACCGCGCTGGGGAACGGCGCGTGAGGTGCTCTGGCTTGGCGCACCTGCGGCGCTGGAAGAGATTATCATCATTACCTCGTTTGCGGCACTGACGCCAATTGTCGTCGGGCTTGGCACCGTGGCGCTCGCGGCTCATCGCGTGGCGCTCAATGTCCTCTCACTCTCGTTTATGCCGGGGATCGGCTTCAGCCTGGCGACGACGGCGCTCGTCGGGCAGGCGGTTGGCGCCGGGCGCGCGGATGAAGCGCGCGCTGTGACGAACGTGGCGATGCGCTGGGGGATCCTCTGGATGGGCGGGTTGGGAGTGCTCTTCATCCTGTTCGCGCCGCAACTGGTCGGCATCTTCAGCAGCGATCCCGCACTGATCGCAATCGGCGCTGCGGCGGTCCAGGTAGTGGCGCTGGCACAGCCGCTCTGGGCAGGCACCTTTGTGGTCGGCGGCGCGCTGCGCGGCAGCGGCGACACCCGCACGCCTATGGTTGTTTCCGGCATCCTTGGATGGGCAGCGGTTGGTATTGCATTGCTGCTCGTGTATGTCTGGCCCGCGCTCTGGGCGGTGTGGCTGGCATACATCTTCACCGGACCGCCGGAGATCGGGGTGTTGTGGCGCGTATGGCGGCGCAGGGTGCGGAAGGTGGCGGAGGCATGAGGCACGGGGTGCGGGGCGAGAGATGGGAAGGTTGCACGTGGCACGGTGCACGTGGGCAGGCGGGCAGGTAGGGGCGCGGCAGCGGCGCGTCCGGCAGATCAGGTAGGGGCGCGGCGGCGGCGCGTCCGGCGGGCAGGTAGGGGCGCGGCGGCGGCGCGTCCGGCAGATCAGGTGGGAAAGGTGAAAGTTGCAGGTTGAGTCGAGCGACCTGATCCCTAACCCCTAACCCGCGACTCCTATTCCCTGACGACAAACGGAGGCACACCCATGTCCTCATTTCCTCCCTACGTTCGCTGCGTGGTGACCAATGCCGACCCTGCCGCCTGGCCGGTTGGCGGGCAGGGGTTCAACGAGTGCAGTTTTACCTCGCTTGCCAATGCGCTCAACCTGTTGCATGGCGAGCCGCGCTTTACAAAGGACGAGTTCATCCGCGAAGCAGGTCTTCTCTTTCAGCCGCGGCTTGGAGGGACCCTGCCGCCGCTCAAGGCGCTGCAACTGCGGCGGCGCGGCTATGGCGCCCACTTCGGTAATCTGTCGCATACCGATGCCGAAAGGGTATTACGTGGACTGATCGATCGCGGGGCGCCGGTGATCGTCGATATCTATCCGGCGCTTCAGGTGGGAAGGTTGCGCCTGTGGGGCCAGCATGCGACAGTGCTCGTCGGGTACAGTCTGCCATACCGCGACGCCTCCGGCACGCTGCGGGAAGAGTACTACCTGGTGGACGCGCAGTGGCCCGATCTGGGGCATTTTGACCTGGCAACCAACGACATCGATCGCGACGGTGACGGCGTGCCGGAGCGCTATCCCGGCAATCGCACTCTGGAACGCCACGAGTTTCTGCGTTTGTGGAGTTCACGCAACTACTGCCCGGTCTTTCGCACCCCAGCCGAACACGAGGCGTGGTACCGCCAGACAATGCGCCGTGTCTCTGGTCCGCCGGTGATGGGATGGGTGGGGCAAAGCCTGCTCTTCGGCAGCGACGACCGTGTGAAGGATGAGGCGTGAGAGCGCAGGTTGTGCGAGGCTATCCGAAAACCGGGCACTGTTGTATTGCGAGGTGCGCCAGCGCCGCCTGTGCGAGCGTAGCGCGGCTAACGCTCCTGGACGCGGGGTGATTGCCTGGCTATCGCTCGCAACGATGCCTGACCGTGGCGCACCTGGAGAGGCTCGTAGCCGCGTCGGAGGGTGAATGTCAGGCGGCGACTCGCTGTGCCGCCCAACGCTCAACCGTCGGGCTGATCGCACGAAGGACGCTGCCGCGCCATCGCTTTGGGGCATACGTGTACGCCGAACAAGACCCGCTTACGTGGGGCTTTGTTCGCTCAGCGCGGGCGTTCATATCCGCGCGTATGCCGCTGGTCGGGAGCGGCGGCGAGGAGCGCCAGGTAAAGCGCCATGGTTCATAACACATCATGGCTGCACCCCGCGCCAGAAGATGACCTGCACAGCACCCACCGGTATGGTATGATGAAAACAGGCGGCGTAATCCAGGGTCGTCTGTTTACCGGCAATTGAAGAAGACGAGTTGCGACGCAATGCCTGCAGAAGTGTCTGTTCCACTCACCACCACGATTCCGACGACGAAATACGTCGTTGTTACCGAAGAAGAACTGGAACGTCCATACCGCGTCATCATCGAGAATGACGATGTGACGCCGATGGACTTTGTGGTGCTGGTATTGCTGACGATTTTCGAGCTAGGCTTCGAGCAATCGGTTGCGGTTATGCTCGAAGCGCACCACAACGGTCGAGCGCACGTTGTGACTCTTCCCTACGAGGAAGCGCAGCGCCGCGTGTATGAGGCGCACCACGCGGCGCGCGAAGCGGGCTATCCGCTCAGTTTCTATCTCGAACCAGACGCATAACCCCGCTTATTTCAGCGCCGCACCGCATTCGATGCAGAACTTCGCCCCCGGTGTCACGGCATGCCCACATTGCGGGCACACAGCCGGAAGCAGCGATGCGCCGCATTCACTGCAAAATTTGGCATTGGCTGGCACATCAATGCCGCAGCGCGGACATGCCTTCGTCGCTGTCTGCGCCGCCGTTGCTGGCGGCGTTGGCGCCGGCGGTTGCGGCGACGCTGCTGGCGGCACTGGCGTCTGTTGCTGAAGGACCTGACCCATCAGCGTCCCCAGGCTCATCCCCGCACCCAACCCGATGCCCGCCCCGACGGCGCTGTCGCCGCCGGTGCGCGCAGCGTCGTGCAGCGCCTCAGCCGCCTTGAAGCGCGTGTAATCGCCCAAACCGCCGAATGCCGCCACACCGCCGACCTGATCGAGGCGTCGCTCGAGTTCTTCGGGCACGCTGATGGTATTGATGTAGAAGCGCGTCAACTGCAAGCCGAGCGCGGCAAAGTCGTTCTTCAACGCTTCGTGCGCCATCTCCGAAAGTTCATTATACTCTGTCGCCAGGTCGAGCACCGAGAGTTTGCGTTCACGCATGCGCTCGGCGATCACGTCGGCAATCCGCGCAACGATTGAACTGCGCAGTTGCTCCTCGATATCCTGCACCGTCAGGCGACCGCGGGTGCCAACCACTGCCGTGAGCAACCGGCGGGGTTCGGCGACCTGAATGATGAACGTGCCAAACGCCCGTAAACGCACCATGCCGAACTGCATATCGCGCATCGGGATCGGTTGCGGCGTTCCCCATTTCAAATCGGTGTGCTGGTGCAGGCTGACGAAGTAGACATCGGCGCGGAACGGGCTTTTGCTGCCGAACGGCAGTTTGATGAAGTCGATCAGCAGCGGTATATTGTTGCTCGTCAGGGTGTGCCGTCCTGGGATGAGCATGTCAAGGAAGCGCCCGTCGCGCGCGAAGAACGCAAGTTGCCCTTCACGCACAATGCACTGCGAACCGAGGCGTAGTTCGCCATTGCCATCCGGGGGAACCCGTGCAACCAGCGTTTTGCCTGTGGGATCGACGAATTCGGCAATGTCAAGCAGCGGCATGGTCATCTCCTTTGGTGCAGAGGGCGTATGTCTCTATCACTGCCATGTACGAGACAAGCGTAGTGCAGTTGCAGATCGTCTCATTGGAATCTTACTCTAGAATATACATTGTGATATGTGCAAATTGATCGCAATCGCGCATCAACTTGCCCCCAAGACCGCTGACATCGGGCAGCGTTCCCCGGAGGTGATGAGAACCGTTCCCCCAGGGACGGTCAACGGCGGGAACCGAATCCACGACGCAGACCTCAAGGGTCAGGGACGTTCCATATTCCCATATTCAATGTGCAACGCCTCCGGAGATGTTACGGTGCAACGTCTCTATCAGAAACGTTCAACGTTCAACGCGCAACATGCAACCCTCGCACCTCTTGCCGCTCGCCGCTCACCTTGAGTCACTTTCCCACCTTCAACCTGCGACGATCACCGTTCCCTCGACCGTTGCTTCGCCGAGGAGGGCGCGATACAACAACCCTGGCGCCGGACCAATGAGATAGACCTGGAGTGACGGGATTGCCTGCACCAGCCGCCACATGAGTTCGACTTTGCTGCGCATGCCGCCGGTGACATCGACACCGTGCGAGCCGCCGGTTCCTGCCAGGACATCGGCAATGTTGCGCTGGTCAATCCGCGCAATCCGTTCCGCGCGCGGGTTGCTGCGCGGGTCGGCGGTGTAGACCCCTGATTCGCCAACCAGGACAATGCGGGTGGGTTGGAATACTGACAGCGTCGCCAGGTGCGCCAGCAGTTGCTCGGTCGAAATGATGGCGCTTCCCTGAGTCTCATCGAAGGCGACATCGCCGTGAATGACGGGAACAAGCTGATGTTCCAGCGCGCGTTCGAGGGATGCGGTTTCCCAGCGCGCCAGTTGCCCGCCGCGCGCGACGAGCGTCGTCGAGGGTTGGAGCGCCAGCGCCGGAACGCCAGCCGCCAGCAGTTCATCGACCACGATCCGGTTCAGGCGCAGCGCCGCAGCGGACGTCAGCGCAAATCCCATCCAGTCGGCATCGGGCGCCAGACCGCGATGAATGCCGTAGCGCTGTGCGTAGACGTGTCCGAACGAACCGCTGCCGTGACCGACGATAACCCGCATATCCGGTGCGGTTTCCAGCGCCTGCCGCAGATCGCCTGCGAGACGGCGAATGGTCTCGGCGTCGGCGCGCTCCTGCTGCGTCTTATCGGTAATGATCGAACCGCCGAATTTGACAAATACGACCATATTTCCGCCTTGAATATGCTCAACCCACAACGACACCGGGGACACAGTGCGCAACCGCCTGTCTCAAACCCCTTCTCACCTCTCACTCCTTGCCACTTGCCTCGGGTTCAGGCATGAATGCTCAGGCGGCAGTCCGCCGCACTGTCCGACGCTCAACTGTCGGGCTGATCGCGCGAAAGGAGCGGTAGCACCCTCGCTGCGGTGCGTACGCTTACGCCGAACAGCCACGCTGACACGGGGCTTTGTTCGCTCAGCGCGGGTGTTCACGTCCGCGCGCATACTGCGATCAGGATCGACGGCAAGGAGCGGCGCGTGCAGCGCGCCGTTTCCTGACAAATCATGACCGCGCTCCTCACCTCGCGCCAGGTGTTCAGTTACGACGCAAACGCCGCCAGGATCGCCACCGAAGTCAACCCCCACAGCACAATGCACGACGCCAGTGGAGTGTCTTTCAGCACCAGATCGGCGGGGCTGCCGCCGCCATCCTGCTTGTAGATCAGGTAGAGATAGCGGAAAATGGCGTAGACGACGAACGGTACAGTGATCATCATGACCGGGAACGGTTCGTGGGGTAGTGTTTCCGCAGTTGAAGTGAAGAGGGTATACGCAATGATCGTGGCTGCGGTGACGATCGACATCATCTGATCGAGGAGCGGCAGCGAATACTCATCCAGAATGCGTCGGTGAGCGCCGGCGCCATTCTCCAGCAGCACCAGTTCGGCGCGGCGTTTTGCCAGCCCCAGGAAGAGCGACAGCAGCCCCATACAGATCAATAACCAGGGCGTGATATCAATATCGAGCACCATCGCGCCAGCCACGGCGCGGAGCACAAAACCGGCAGCGATGGTGAAAATATCCATGATGACAACATGCTTGAAATAGTAGGAATACGCCACGCCCTGGATAAGCGCATACGCCAGAAGCGCCGCCGGAAAGTCATAATTGTAGCCGAACCACGTGGCGCTGCCACCCGGCGGCGTATAATGCAGATCGAGCAGCACGCTGAAAGGCAGCGCAGCGACAACCAGCGCCACTGCCGTCACTGCTGCGATGCGTGGGTTCAAGCGTCCCGATGCCAGCGGACGGTTGCGCTTCTTTGGATGCGCCCGATCTTTCTCCATATCGACCAGATCGTTGAGCAGGTAGATTGCGCTTGCCACCATGCAGAAGAGCACGAATGCGAAAATGATTGTCATCACCGCATCCACCTGCGCCCATAATCGTTGCTGCGAGAACACAATCGCAGCGAACACAAACGTGTTCTTGATCCATTCCTTCGGGCGCATGGTGCGCAATAGTTCGATCAATATTGCGCCGCCGCGCGCCCGGGTTATTTCGATGTCGGCAGTCTGTTCCATTCTTCTGAATTCCTTTGCATGCAGGGCGACCTGCATCATTCTACAGCATTTCTCGAAAAGGTTGGCGCGCAGAGACAAAGGCGCAAAGCCGTGCAATCAATCCTCACAGCCTTTTTGCAGCTTCGCGCCTTTGCCAGAGGAGCGTGCGTCAGAATGGCAAACGCTTGACATATCGCTATCTTGCGGCTACTCTGCCAGAGGACACGATTCTTGAGGAACGAGATGTGGGATGGGCAGCCATCTGCGCCCTGAGCCTGTTGAAGGGCGGGCAGCAGCGTTCATCCGTTGCCAGACTCAAGGTACATACCGCCAGTAGATCCGCACGAATCGCTGATCGTCATAACAACTGGAAGCAGGAACTGCTATGCCTCGCCTGCTCATAGCCACCACCAACCCCGGCAAACTTCGGGAATACGCGGCGATCTTCGCCGATCTGCCGCTCAATCTCTACACGCTGGCGGATCTGGGGATTCAGGATGATGTCGAAGAAACCGGCGCAACCTTCGCCGAGAATGCGCGCATCAAGGCGGAATACTACGCGCAGCGCAGCGGATTGCCGACCCTCGCCGACGACTCCGGGCTGGAAGTGGCGGCGCTCGGCGGTGAACCCGGCGTCCGCTCGGCGCGCTATGCTGGTCCTGAAGCGACCGATGCCGAACGCAACGCTTTTCTGCTGCGCAAAATCGAGGGTGTGCCCTTCCATGCGCGGCTGGCGCGCTTTGTCTGCGTCATTGCGCTGGCGCTGCCCGGCGGTCCCATCGAGTTTGTCGAAGGGGTCCTCCCCGGCGTGATCGAGTTCGAGCCGAAAGGACACTACGGTTTCGGGTACGATCCGATCTTTTACGTTCTCGACGAAGATGCGACCCTGGCAGAGCTTCCGCCAGAGCGCAAGAATCAGATCAGCCATCGCGCGAATGCCGCGCGCGCTGCGCGCGGCGTGCTGCGGCGCTGGCTCGATGAAGGGGTGCTCGATCCATGACGCTCCCGCTGGAAATCGAACTGTCGCTGGAAAGTGGCGATCTGCCGGTGGTGACCGAACAGCAGCCGGTTGAGTTTGTCTGCCTTCCGCCGGGAGAAGCGACACTCGCGTTGACGGTCGATGGCGCGGCGCTGACGCCATTCCTCAGTCCTGGCGACGCGCGCTGGCGCTGGGCATGGAACCCCGGCGCCAGCGTGGGCGGGCATACGCTTCGTCTGGCGGTGCATGTCGATGGCGCCATGCGTGGCGAGCGACAATGGCGGTTGCCGGTCGTGCCGCGCAACATCGACAGCGAACACTATCTTGCGATCCTTGAGGATGTCGAACGTCTTGCTCCTGCGCTGGTGCGATCCCTGGCAGGCGCTGCCGTCGAAGCGCGGTTGGGGCGCAGCAACGACACGCCGCGTTTGTGGTTCGATGATGCTGCGGCGCTGTCTGGTTCGGCATTCGACCGGTTCGAACAGGCGGTCCGGCGCATTCTGGCGCATCCCCGCAGTGTTCTGCAGAGTGAGGATGAACGTGTGCCGCTCGGAAGGGCGCGAGAACTATCGGTGACGGCAGTGCAACGCGCTGTGCAGGGCGACCTGGAAGCAGCGCCGCCGGACGCAGCGCCGCAGGTGCAGCGTCTGGTGCGACCGGAAGGCGGCGTGCTGCCGCGAACGGTCGTGCAGAGGCGCAGCCGTGATACGTATGACATGGCTGAACATCGTCTGCTGAAGCGCACCCTGGAACTCCTGCGCGGGCGCGCGCGGCGATGCGCTGATCGGGCGCAGCGCGCGATCGCCCGTCTTGACCCCATCGCTCCGGGTTCCGCCCGCGCCGCGCGCGCCCGCGCCATTGCGGCGCGCTGCGATCAGTGCGCCCAACGGATCGCCGGTCTGCTTGCCACGCCATTCTTCGAGCAGGTGACAGCGCTACGTCAGACCCCTGTGGTCACACCGCTGATCCGGCGCGATCCCGCCTATCGCCAGGTGTACCGCATGTGGCGGGCGCTGCATCAGCGTCTGGTCGTCGATCCTGGCGCGCCGTTCGATCTGCCGGTTGTCGATCTTCCGCTCCTGTACGAGCGCTGGTGCGTGGTGCAGGTCGTCCGGGCGCTGCTAAATCTGGGCATTGATGTGCATTCCTGCTCGCTGCTGGTTCCTCCCGCAGACGACGCTGATGCCTGGTCATTCAGTCTTCGGCGTGATGAGCCGCTGCTGGTTGCCATGTGGAGCGACTGGACGCTAAGGCTGCGCTACCAGCCGCAGTACCGTCCGGCGCCGGATGGGCGCAATGATGAAACCCTCGTCTCACTCGACCGCCATACCCGCATCCCCGACATCGCCATCGAAATGGTTCAGCCCGATCACCCGCCACGGGTCATCGTGCTGGACGCCAAATACCGCCTCGACGCCGACGGGCGCGGCGTTCCCGCCGACGCGCTGGCGGAAGCGTATGCGTATGCTGGCGCTATCGGCGCCTCTGGCATGCCCGCCGTCGCCGCTGCGCTGATTCTTTACCCTGGCACAGGCGCCGCCGAATGTTACCCCGGCGGCGCTGGCGCCGTCCCGTTGCTGCCTGGCGCTACCGGCGAACTGGAGGCGGTGTTGGTGAGGATGGCGGGGGGATGAGGAGATCGATAAACGGATTATCGAAGGGAACCCCGGCAGGACGACCGCTCCAGGCGCATTCCATCAATGGATTGCTGGCAAATGCATCGAGTTGCCGGGCATCCCTGCGCAGGCGCGCGGTCTCGGCATCTGGTTTACCGCACCCATCGGCGTCATTCTGTCGTCGCACGACGTGGTGCAGCCCGATTTCCTCTTCATCCGTGCTGAGCGCGTCGCGGCGCTGATGCGTGAGCGTCGCATCCACGGTGCGCCTGACCTGATTATCGAAGTGCTCTCGCCGGGCAACATCACCGAGGCGATGGCGCAGAAACCGGAGTATGTGGAAATCGACCCGACGCAGCGCACGGCGACCGTGTATCGCCATGAGGAGGGCGCCTATGGCACACCGGTGCTGCACAACGTCACCTGCACGGTGCGCCTGACCTGCCTGCCCGATCTGCCGCTCCCGGTGGCGGCGCTCCTCGCCGGTGCGCCGGATACGACGCTGTAACGTTATCCTTGCAATCCCTCTTTGCACGTGATACACTATATACGGTTTGGTTCCACGTGGCGCCCTGGATTCCTGCCTCTCCGGTCAGATCCCATAGCCCATCGTTTGCCAGACCCCAGTCGATCAAAACCCAAGGTGTGGGCTTGAAAGCAAGCCCAAAGGAGCGAAGCGAGCGATGAGCTACGCCGACAAAACCCTGACATGCCGCGATTGCGGCGCACAGTTCGTTTTCACCGCAGGTGAGCAGGAGTTCTACGCGCAGAAGGGGTTCACCAACGAGCCGTCACGTTGCCCGAATTGCCGGCAGGCGCGCAAAACGTCCGGCGGTAGCAGCCGGAGTGGCTATGGTGAGCGAGGCGGCGGCGGGTATGAACGAGGCGGCGGCGGGTATGAGCGAGGCGGCGGCGGGTATGAACGAGGTGGCGGCTATGGCGACCGTGGCGGCGGTTCTCGTTCATCGGGCGCGCGCGAAATGTACACTGCGGTCTGCGCCAACTGCGGGCGTGAGGCGAAAGTGCCGTTCGTGCCAAGCGGTCGCAAGCCGGTGCTGTGCGACGATTGCTTCCAGGAGCAGCGGCGCAACCGGATGTGATCCTTCCATCACGGTTGGGGCAGGTCACTGACCTGCCCCAAGAACGTCGGGGGCAGGTCTCAGACCTGCCCCGACGTCTCCCTCGATGAACCTACACCCCCTTCGCGGTCGTCGCCGGTGCGGCGGTTTCGGTCGTCATCGAGGGCGCTTCGCGCTTGCTCTGCCAGATCGCCCAGACGAGCGCCGCAGCGCAGATGACCATTGCGAAAATGACACCAGGGCTGCCGCTTGGGATAGTGACGATGATGGGCGCGATGATCAGCGCCACCAGGTTGATCACCTTGATCATCGGGTTCAACGCCGGACCTGCGGTATCCTTCAACGGGTCGCCGACCGTGTCGCCGACCACGGCGGCTTTGTGCGGTTCTGAGTGCTTCCCGCCGAAGTTCCCCTCTTCGATGTACTTCTTCGCGTTATCCCAGGCGCCGCCAGCGTTCGCCTGGAAGACCGCCATCAACTGGCCGGAGAGAATGATGCCCGCCAGGAAGCCGCCGAGCGCCTCGACGCCGAGCAGGAATCCGACCAGGATCGGCACCATCACGGCGATCAAGCCCAGGCTGATCAGTTCCTTCTGCGCCGCAACCGTGGAGATGCTGACCGCCTGCGCGTAATCGGGCGTCACCGTGCCTTCCATGACCCCCGGGATCTTAAACTGACGGCGCACCTCGTTCACGATCTGCGACGCTGCGCGCTGCACTGCGCGAATCGTCAGCGAGGAGAACAGGAATGGCACTGCGCCGCCAATTAACAACCCGATGAAGACGGTTGGCGTGGCGACGTTGATGCCGATCGTGCGCAGTTGCTCCGTCAGCGGCACGCCGATCTGCTCCTGCACTTTCGACACGTCCGCCAGGTACGAACCGTAGAGCGCGACGGCTGCAATCACCGCAGAACCAATCGCAATACCCTTGGTGACCGCTTTCGTGGTGTTGCCGACCGCGTCCAGGTCGTCCATAACATTGCGCGCGTTCTTGTCCAGCCCTGCCATCTCGCCGATGCCGTTGGCATTATCCGAAATCGGACCGAACGAGTCCATCGAGATCGTATTGCCGGTGAGCGTCAGCATACCGATGCCGGTGAGCGACACGCCATACAACACAGCGGTGAGCGTCACTGCCGGGTCAGTCGAGTACCCGGCATAGATCGCAATTGAGGTCAGAATCGACGCACAGATGACCAGGATCGCCCACACGCTCGACTCCATGCCAAGCGCCAGACCCGAAAGAATATTGGTGGCGGCGCCGGTCTTCGACGCTTTGCTGGTTTCCTTCACCGGGTTGAAGTGCGTCGATGTGAAGTACTCCGTCAGTTTATCGAGCGCCACAGCCAGCGCCAGACCGGCAATCGTCGCCAGGAAGGGTCGCCAGTCGATCGCGCCGGTCGCCGGATCGACCATGTAGACCGCCGTGAACCCGGCAAATCCGAAGAGGCAGAGGAGCGCCGCGGCGTAGAAGCCGCGGTTCATCGCCGCCATTGCATTGCGGCGCTTCTCGTCGGTGCTGACGATCGAGTTGCCGATCACCGATGCAATCACGCCAATTGCGCGCAACACCAGCGGGAAGACGATGAAGCGCAGGTCGTACTGGCCATCGCCCAGCGTTCCCACTACTGCATCGCCCAGCACCAGCCCCAGGATCAGCGCCGACACCAGCGTCACCTCAAAGCTCTCGAACACGTCCGCCGCCATACCGGCGCAGTCACCGACATTGTCGCCCACCAGGTCAGCGATCACTGCCGCGTTGCGTGGATCGTCTTCCGGGATGCCGGCTTCCACCTTCCCCACCAGGTCGGCGCCGACGTCGGCGGCCTTGGTGTAGATGCCGCCGCCGACGCGCATGAAGAGCGCGATCAGCGAGCCACCGAAGCCGAAGCCAAGGAGCGCGTCCGGGGCGGCGATGCCGAACACCATAAAGATCAACGTTCCGCCCAGCAAGCCAAGCCCCACCGTCAGCATGCCGGTCACCGATCCCGACTTGTAGGCGACCTGGAGCGCCGGGTTGTACCCCTTGCGCGACGCGGCAGCCACCCGCACATTTCCTTCGACTGCCACGTTCATGCCGACGAAGCCGACCGCATACGAGAACAACGACCCCATAAGGAAGGCGACGGCGCGCCCAATCGCCACCCACAGCGTCGCCGCTTCCTCGCTGCCGAAGTGTTCGACCGCTTCGCGCGTGGGCGGAATGATGAAGACACTGGCCGCCAGGAGAAATGTGAGAATGGCGATCAGAATGGCGATGGTGCGGAACTGACGGCTGAGGTAAGCATTCGCGCCGTCTTTGATGAAACCCCAGACCTCTTGCATGCGGGCGGTGCCTTTGTCTTGCGCCAGGATCTGCGCCCGGAGCACGAAGGCGTATGCGATGCCGAAAATCGCAACGCCGAGCACGGCCCATACGGCTGCCTGTTCGAAAGCGCTGAGTTCTTGCATCGACTCTCTCCTTGTTCGCGTGCAAATAGCAACATTGCTACGATTGGGAAGAACTGCTCTGTTTCGCCTGTCGGACGCCGGCGGCTTTGCGGGTGTCAGTCGGATCGCCGGAAGGAAAGAGTTCCCCGACCTGGCAGGCTCCTGGTTCCACTCCTTTCAGCATGGTTTGATTATAGCAGGCGAGATGACAGTGACGGCGATTGTAGCATAGCCTGGCGCGTCATGCAAAGTGATGAGTCGTCATCTGCGTCAAGGGATGACAACCTTATATTTACGCTTTTGCTCCAACATGTGAAGCATGTGAAGCCCAATGGTCTTCCCCTCCTTTTGACGAGGTTGCGCTCAGTGTGAACCCGTCGGAAGAAGAGGAGAAATGGTGATTGACACCCTCCAACTTTCGGGTATAATACCCCTCGAAACATCGTGCAACTTTTCACGTATTATTTTGGGAGACAACCCTGGACAGCAAACCATACTGGCGTGGCACGATGTTGGCGGTTGCACCGTCACATCCACGTGCGTCGGGCGCTGCACCTGGAGAGGAGCCTTCATGAACACGCTTCCCCGGTTATTTCGCAGATGGTCGCTTTTCCTCCTTCTGATCGGCCTTTCGGTCGTGCTTGCCGCCTGCGGCAACAATCCGGGAAACACCTACGATCCCTACGGCGACAATGCGCGTCGCATCTACGAACTCCTGATCCCCATCTGGTGGATGGCGCTCGGCGTGTTTGTCGTGGTCGAAGGGTTGCTCATTTACGCTATCTGGCGTTTCCGACGCCGCCCCGGTAGAGCGGCGATGCCAGCGCAGGTACACGGCAATACCCAGGTCGAAATCCTGTGGACGATTGCTCCAGCCATCGTTGTGCTGGTGATTGCTGTGTTGACATTCCGCACCCAGGCGGCAAATGCAGTGATGCCCGAGGATGCGTTGCGGATCAAAGCCATCGGGCATCAATGGTGGTTCGAGTTCCAGTATCCCGATGCCGGCGCTGATGGCAAGCCGGTGGTGACCGCCTCCGATATGTACATCCCGGTCGGGCGGCCGGTGACGGTCGTTCTGGAGGCTCAGGATGTCATTCATAACTTCTGGGTGCCGAAACTTGCCGGAAAAACCTACATGATCCCCGGTAAGACGAATTTCCTGACGTTCACTGCCGAATAACCCGGCATCTACCGCGCCGTGTGCGCCGAGTTCTGTGGCGAAGCGCACGCGCTGATGCGCTTCCGCGTCATTGCGGTTGACGAGGCTGAGTTCAAGCGCTGGATCGAGCAGAAGACAACGCCTCCCGCCGCACCCGCCGGAACATTGACCGTCAACGGGTTGACCGGTGATGCAGCGCGCGGTCAGGCGATTTTCCTCGATGCGCGCAAGCAGTGCATTGCCTGCCACGCGGTCGAGGGTACGAATGCGCGGGGGCAGATAGGTCCAAATCTGACCTACTATGGCAGCCGCCAGACGATTGCCGCCGGTATTCTCCCCTACTCGCCGGAAAATCTCGAGCGCTGGATGCGCGAAGCGCCGAAATTGAAACCCGGCAACCTGATGAGCCGGGTGTTGACGCCGCAATGGATCAAGGCGAACCTGAGCGATCAGGAGATTGCCGACCTGGTCGCCTACCTCGATAGTATGAAGGTGTCGGTCACGCTGCCGCCAGAACGCTAGATTGTGGAGGATTTGTATGGCAATCGCCGAACGCACCGCCGGAACGGTCAGCCCGCCCAGCGTCAATGTGCGCCCCGGTTGGGCCGGGTGGCTCAGCACGACCGATCATAAGCGCATTGGGATTATGTATCTGGTTAGCGCGTTCGTCTTCTTCCTGATAGGGGGAATCGAGGCGTTGCTCATGCGCATTCAACTTGGCACGCCCGATAATACCTTCCTGACGCCCGATGTGTACAACCAGATGTTCACCATGCATGGCACGACCATGATCTTCCTTGGTCTGATGCCGCTGAATGTCGGGTTGGGCAACTATATCGTGCCGCTCATGATCGGCGCGCGTGATATGGCGTTCCCGCGCCTCAATGCGCTCAGTATCTGGCTCTTCATCTTCGGCGGCTTGATGCTGTATGTCAGTTTCTTCGTCGGCGGCGCGCCGAATGTCGGCTGGTTCGCCTATGCGCCATTGACGCAGAAGCAGTTTGCGCCGACCGCTGGCGTTGATTACTGGATCATCGGCATTGGCCTGACCGGCGTGGCATCAATCGCAGGCGCCCTGAACTTTATCGTGACTATTCTCAACATGCGCGCGCCGGGTATGACGCTCAATCGGATGCCGCTCTTTGTCTGGATGCAATTGATCGTCGCGTTCATCGTGATCTTCGCCTTTCCGGTGCTGACGGTGGCGACGATCCAGTTGCTGTTCGACCGGCACTTCGGCACACGCTTCTTCCTCCCTAACCTTGGCGGCGATGCGGTGCTCTGGCAGCATCTCTTCTGGTTCTTTGGTCATCCTGAGGTGTATATTCTCATTTTGCCGACCATGGGGATCATTTCGGAAGTGCTGCCGACCTTCTCGCGCAAGCCGATCTTCGGCTATGCATTCGTGGCGTATTCCGGCGTGGCGATCGGTTTTCTCGGTTTCCTGGTTTGGGCGCATCATATGTTCGCGGTTGGCCTTGGTCCGCTGGCGAATGCGTTCTTCGGCGCCGCCAGCTTCCTGATCGCGGTGCCGACCGGCGTGAAGATCTTCAACTGGCTGGCGACCATGTGGCAGGGGTCGCTCAATCTGACCACGTCGATGCTCTACGCCATCAGTTTTATTAGTATGTTCGTCATTGGCGGCATCAGCGGCATTACCCTCGCCTCGCCGCCGATCAACGTTCAACAAACTGACTCGTACTACGTGGTTGCGCATATGCACTATGTATTGTTCGGCGGTGCGATCCAGGGCGTCTTCGCCGGCGTCTTTTACTGGTTCCCGAAGATGACCGGTCGGATGCTCAATGAACGACTCGGCAAATGGCAGTTCTGGTTGATGCTGATCAGTTTCAACCTGACGTTCTTCCCGATGCACTTGAGCGGCAATGAGGGCATGCCGCGCCGTATCTACACCTACGAGTCGGAAATGGGGTGGAACCTCTGGAACCTGATCTCCACCATCGGTTCGCTCTTGCTCGCTGTCGCGTTCCTGATTTTCCTCTGGAATGTACTCACGAGCATCCGGCGCGGTCCAATTGCGCCTGCCGATCCATGGGACGGGGCGACGCTTGAGTGGGCGGTCAGTTCGCCGCCGCCGGTCTATAACTTCGCCGTGACGCCACGGGTGCGCAGCCGTCGCCCGCTGTGGGACGAGAAGTATCCGCACCTGCACGAGGTGAATGGTTCGCACGAGGCGCCGGTCGCGCGACCGAGGGGTCCGCTGCACGATGGGTTCGAGCATGAAACGCCTGCGGCGATGGAGCCGATCCATCTGCCGTCTCCAACCTACGCGCCGCTCATCGTGTCGGTCGGTATCATGATCCTGGGCTTCGGCATCATCTATCTGGGTGATTTCGGCCTTGTCGCAGCATCGGCGATGCTCGTCGGTCTGCTCATTATGGCGATGGGCGTTCTCAGTTGGGTGCGCATCTCGCACGTTGACTCGCCGCATCATGGGCACTGACGAGGGCGATCGGCGGTACGGTTGCAGGTAGAGGCGTTGCATTGCGATGTCTCGAAGCATCGCAGTTGAACGTTGCACATTGCACGTGGCACGTAGGCGGGTGGTTGCCCCAGGAGCGTTGCAGCGCAGGTTGAAGGTGGTGGTTGACCCTTGAATGGAGAACCGTATGAGTGAATCATCGATGACCAGACCGCACGCGGCGACTGCGCACCACACGTCGCTCGGCGTCGATAATCGCAAGTTGGGGGTATGGGCGTTCATTGGCTCGGAGACCCTCTTCTTTGCGACGCTGATCACGACGTATTTTGTGTTTGCGCCGGTCAACCGCGTGCGCCCCGATTTTCAGGACCCGCGCGAGTTTCTCGATATTGAGTTGACGACGGTGCTGGCGAGCATTCTGCTGGCTTCCAGTCTGACGATGGTGCTGGCGCTCTCCGCCAGCAGACGCGGCGACCGCCGCTGGTTCACGACCTGGTTGCTGGCGACGGTCGGGTTGGGGCTGGCGTTCATTGGTGGTCAGGTCTATGAGTTCAACCATCTGTACCACGAGGGATTGACCCTCAGCAGCAGCCTGTTTGGCACTACGTTCTTTGTGCTCACCGGTTTTCACGGAACGCACGTGGCAATTGGGGTGATCTGGCTGCTCTCGGTCTTCTTCAAGGTGCGCGCCTATCCCGACTCGCCGGAGAATGCGATGGATGTCGAAATTGCCGGTCTTTACTGGCACTTCGTCGATCTGGTGTGGGTGGCGATCTTTGTGCTGGTCTATCTGATCTAGAGAGGAGCGGTCATCGTGGCAGGTCATCATGAAGAGCACAGTAGCCACGCCCATGGCGAGCACAGCCATTCCGACCGGTTCTACTGGCTTGTGGCCGGGGTGCTGGCAGTGGTGACGGCGCTGGAGGTCGGGTTGTTCATTGTCAACGAGCAGCACCTGATCGCGAAATGGCTGGAGGTGACGCTTCTGTTGATCCTCTCGACGATCAAGGGTGCGGCGGTGGTTATGTTTTTTATGCATCTCAAGGGCGACGCAGGCATCTTCAAGTTCGTCTTCCTGGTGCCGCTTGCGTTTGCAACGACTCTGCTGTTATCCTTTATGGTGCTGTTTTCGGGGCACGTTGGCATTGCAGGATGAACCGGGAATACCGGAATGTATGAGTGGAACCTCGAACCGGGCCTGATTGCAAACCTGGCGCTGATTGCGGGCGGGTATGCGCTCTGCGTCACCGGTCCGCTGCGGCGCTTTTTCCCCGGTAGCGCGCCGCCAACGCCAGTGCAGGTGCGCCTGTTCTACGTCGGGTGGGTGGTGCTGTTCGTTGCGCTGGCGTCACCTATCGACAGCCTGGGCGGTTACCTGCTGACGATGCACATGCTCCAGCATCTGCTGCTGGCGATGGTTGCGCCCCCGTTCCTGCTGCTCGGTCTGCCACGCTGGGTTCTCCGTCCGCTCATGCGCATCCCCGGGTTGTATCCGGTCGGCGCGTTTCTTACCAATCCGATCTTCGTGTTCTTCGCATTCAATGCCGTTTTTGCGCTGTGGCACGTGCCCGCCTACTACGATCTTGCGCTGCGTGATGAGCGTGTCCATATTCTTGAGCACATCATGTTCTTCGTGGTTGGGGTGCTCTCGTGGTGGCCCATCTGTAGCCCGATGGACGAATTACCGTCTGCGCACCCGCTTATGCAGACGGCGTATCTTTTCTTCATGTCGTTGCCGACGACGATCATCGGTGCATTAATCGCATTTGCTGAAGCGCCGCTCTACCCGTTCTACGCCCTGCGCCCGCGCCTCTGGGGCATCTCACTGGGCGATGATCAGCAACTGGCAGGACTGATCATGTGGGTGCCCGGCAGCCTGATCTACTTCGCGGTTCTGACCGTCGTGTTCATTCGCTGGTTGAACCGTGAGGATGTGGATGAACTGGGGTTAGGGGTCAGGGGTTAGGGGTTAGGAACCAACCTTCCACCTTTCACCTTCGCACCTGCCACCTTCGCCCTGGCACGTTCGCACCTGATCCCCAGGCGCGGCGGCGGCGCGCCGCTACCTGCTCCGCCGGGCGCGGCGGCGCGCCGCTACC
>ERZ1685331.45-NODE-45-length-42280-cov-20.538875_pt1 | contig 42280 bp, 51 predicted proteins | sample MGYA00580194_ERZ1685331 | MGnify/ENA primary metagenome ERZ1685331 (study PRJEB41501, sample SAMN08275520) | hot springs metagenome | biome: alkaline hot spring; material: microbial mat | place: Russia: Ush-Beldyr | collected 2015-07 | depth 0.5 m m ...
GACGGTGAAGATCTTCATCTGGAACGCCCAGCGGGGGACGTGGGAGCGCATGGACCTGCGCGAAACCGCGGTCGGGTCCGGCATCTTCCGCTCCACCACCTGCGTCCTCGTGACCGACGCCCGCAACCCGGGGAACGGCAACCTCGGCTCGAAGGCCGGCGACACCATCATGGCCTTCTACCAGGACCCCTCCAACCACTCCGACATCTCCATCATCTCCATCAAGGTCTCCGAGGGCGGAGCCATTGGCGTCATCCCGCCGGTGGTGGTCCTGAAAGTGGAATTCGATAAGCCCACCTACCACCCGGGCGACACGGTGACCATCACCGTGACCGACGAGCAGTACGCGGGCGCGCTGGAGATCGTGGGCACGAACGTCCTGGTGCTCCTGGACAAGGACGGCGGCGTGATCGCGAGCTGGAACAGGCTCGTGGCCGTGGAGCCCGGGAAGTTCCGGGTCACCACCACCCTGCCTGAAACGGTGAAGCTCGGGCCGATCACCGCCAAGTACACCGATCCGTTCGTGCGCGCCCGCACGGCGGAGGCCCGGGCCACGGTGATGCCCAAGGCCCTGACGGACGTGAAGGGCATCACGGTCTCCCCGAACCCGTTCAAGATCTCCACCACGTTCACCATCCTGGCCGATCCGGTCGGCGCGGTGGCGGAGGCCATCACGATCACCATCTACGACCTCACGGGCGCGAAGGTGGACGTGATCGAGGGCCGCAACACCGCGTCGGTGACGTGGACGGGCGGGAAACTCCGGAACGGCGCGTACATCTACGTGGCCGTGGTGCGGGGCGCCGTGAAGTCCTGGACGTTCAAGGGCTTCGTGTACATCGAGCGCTGAGGGTGAAGGGCGGGGGCCGGGACGGGCCCCGGCTCCCGCCCATGGAACATAGGAGGTAAGAGAACGATGAAGCGGACAGCGTTAGTGACGATCCTCTTGGGCGCCCTGGGCGTGCTGGCCTTCGCGGTTGAGGGGTCCATCGTGTTCCAGGGCGGACTTGGGGCGAAGGCGTTGGGGATGGGCGGGGCCTTCACGGCCATCGCCGACGATGGGACGGTGGCCCTGTGGAACCCGGCGGGGCTCCTGGCGTTTGGGGAGAACGTCTGGATCGGCGGGGCCACAAGCCAGCTGTTCGGGCTGGTCCCCTACCAGTACGTGGGCGGTGGGTTCAGCCTCGCCGGCTACGGGATCGGCGTGGGCTGGGCCAACGCCTCGGCGGGTGACTTCTACTCCGCCAACGCCTTCATGGGCACGTTGGCCGTGAAACTCGGGGACTTCGGCTGGGTTGGGGCGAACCTCAAGTACTACACGGAGAAGATCACCAAGGACTACTCGGGCTTCGGCTTCGACCTGGGCCTGATCGTCCCGGTGATCCCCGAGCTCACGTTGGGCGTGGTCGTGAAGGACCTGGGGACGACCATCGCCGGCCAGACGGTGACCCCGCTCTATGTGGTCGGCCTGGCCGGGAAGCTCCTGGATGGAGCGCTCGTCCTGAGCTCGGATGTGGAGCTCACCTCGGCCTTTGCCGTGAAGAACCTCCGGCTGGGGTTGGGGTTTCAGCTCATCGAGAACCTGGGGGTCCGCGCGGGCTTGGTGGTGCCGGAGCTCGTGTTCGACAACTACTACGTGACGGTGGGCGCGGGGTTCAGCCTCGGGGGGCTCTCCGTGGACGCGGCCTACGTGCTGCTTAAGGAACCGGGCGAGTCCCTCGTGCTTTCGGCCACGTTCCTCTTCGGCGAGCTTTTTAAGCCTGCGCCAGCGCCCGCGCCTGCGCCACCGCCCAGGCCCAGGTAAAGAGAAAAGGTCACCAACCGCTCGTTGGGGGCCGGGTAAGCCGGCCCCCAATTTTCTTCCTCCTCTTCTTTCGGGAGACGAGCGCCCAAGCCCTCTCCGGAGCGCCTTCTTTTGCCTTTTCCAAAAATGGGGGAAGTGGCGTTCGGATCGGGCGGTTGCGCCCCCAGGACTCCAGCGGGTGTCTTGACAGGCGGCGGCTGCGCCGCCTACGGGAAGATGGCCAAGGACGCCATTGAGTTCGCGCGGGCCATTGGTTTGGTGCCCACGGAAGTATTGGGCCGGCCCATTGAGCTTGTGTACTACGACGCCCGCACCGAGCCCGCGGAAGCCGCGTTGGGTGCCACCCGCCTCATCGAGGTGGAGAAGGTGGTGGCCATCCTCGGCACCATGTGCTCGGGTCCTTTCCTGGGCGCGGCGGAGATCGTGCAGAAGGCGGGGGTGCCCATGCTGGGCATCACCACCACCAGCCCCCTGACCACCAAGGTCGGAGAGTACTGCTTCCGCGCCTGTTTCGTGGACGATGACCAGGGCGTGGTGGCGGCCTGGCTGGGCTACGAGGTCTTGGGCGCGCGCACCGCGGTGATCGTGGTGGACGTGGTCCAGCCCTACTGCGTGGGCTTGGCCCGCTTCTTCGAGCGGGCCTTCACCGCCCTGGGCGGGAAGGTCCTCGCGGAGCTCGCCGTGCGCACCGGCGACGTGGACTATACGGCTCAGCTCACGGAGATTGCCCGCCTCAATCCCGATGTGATCTACTGCCCCAACTACTACACCGAGGCTGCTCTCATGATCCGGCAGGCCCGGGATCTTGGCCTCAAGCAGCCCGTCTTGGGCGGCGACGGCTACGATGCGCCGGAGCTCCTCGAGATCGGCGGTCCGGCCGTGGAGGGCACGGTCTTCACCACCTTCTTCCACGAGGATGCCGTGGTCACCCCGATCGGCCTCAAGTTCTACGCGGAGTACCGCAAGGCCTTCGGCCGCTCGCCTTCCTCCATGGAAGCCATGGCGGTGGACGCTTACCTCCTCATGGTGGACGCCATCGCCCGGGCCGGCGTGGCGGACCCCAAGGCCATCCAGAAGGCCCTGTCTGTGGCCGATCTTGAGGTCGTCACCGGCCGCACCATCATGGATCCGGTGACCCGGAACCCCGCCAAGGACTTCGTGTTCCTGGAGGCCCGGGAGGGCCAGTTCGCCCTGCGGCTGGTCCTGGGCGCAGGGGAGGCCAAGGCCCTGAAGGCCAAGATTGGCTTGTAACGGATGGGGAAGGGAGGGGCCGGGTTGACCAGGCCCGGTCCCTTTTTCCTAAAAGGAAGGCGACATGGCCCCGTACGTTCAGCAGCTTTTCAACGGTCTCACCCTGGGGAGCCTCTACGCCCTCTTGGCCATCGGCTACACCATGGTTTACGGGATCCTCCGGTTCATCAACTTTGCCCACGGCGAGATCTTCATGTTCGCTGGGTACTGGGCCCTTCTGTGGTTTGCCGTCCTGAAGTTCCCGTGGTGGGCGGCGGCGGTGCTGGCCGTGGCCATCACCGGCCTCATGGGCGTGATCATCGAGCGGTTGGCGTACCGGCCGCTGCGCCACGCCCCCAGGATCTCCGTGTTCATCACGGCCATGGGCGTCTCCATTCTTCTTGGGAACACGATCATCGTGCTTCCGGACTGGTGGGCCGGCGGCCGGCAGAAGCCCTTCCCCACCCCGCCCGCCATCATGACCCGCATCTTCCAGCTTGGCGATGTGCGCATCCAGGGCGTCACCATTTGGGTCCCCCTCATTGCCATAGCCTGCCTTTTGGGTCTCCTCCTTTTGATCTATCGGACCAAGGTGGGCAGGGCCATGCGCGCCATCGCTACCGACCTGGAGATCACGGCCCTCATGGGAGCCAACATCAACCGCATCATCTCCTACACGTTCCTTGTGGGGTCGCTTCTTGCGGCCGTGGCCGGGATCCTTTGGGGCTGCCGTTACCCCAGGCTCCAGTGGGATCTTGGGCTCCTCCCGGGTCTGCGCTCCTTCACGGCCGCGGTGGTGGGGGGGATCGGGAACATCACCGGTGCCATGCTCGGCGGCTTCCTCATCGGTTTGGGGGAGATCGCCGTCGTCGCCTTCCTTCCCCACCTCTCGGGCCTGCGGGATGCCTTCATCTTCGCCATTCTCATCCTGTTCCTCCTCGTTCGGCCCACGGGGCTCCTCGGTAAACCCTTGAAGGAGAAGGTATGAAGCCCAACCGGATCCTCACCGTCCTGTTCCTTCTCGGACTGGCGTTGTTCGCGTGGTGGGGCGATGCCCGCATGGACCGCCTCCTTTGGCGGATCCTCAATCTCGGGGCCATTTACGCCATCGCCGCCGTGGGCTACACCGTGATCAACGGCATCACCGGCCAATTCTCCCTTGGTCCCCATGGGTTCATGCTTTTGGGCGCCTACTTCACCACCCTCCTCATCCTCCCCCTGGAGCAGAAGCGCGCCGTCTGGATCTTTGATCCTTTGGTCCCGCCCTTTAGTCAGTTCAGCCTGCCGGAAAGCGGGTTTGTCCTGGCCCTCGTGGCCGGGGGGGTAGTGGCGGTGCTGGCGGCGGTGGTGGTGGGGGTCCCCGCCCTGCGGGCCCTGCGGGGCGATTACCTGGCCATCGCCACCCTGGGGTTCGGGGAGATCATCTTCCTCCTTGTGGCCAACCTCCGCGGCCTCACCAACGGCGCCATGGGCATCAAAGGCATCCCCTTCTACACCAATCTCAAGTGGGCGGTGGGTGCCCTCGTGGTCCTCACGTACGCGGCCGTGCGGCTCAAGAACTCCAGCTTCGGCCGGGCCCTGCGGGCCATAAGGGAGGACGAGCTCGCCGCGGAGTCCATGGGCATCAACGTCTTTCGCCACAAGTTCCTGGCCTTCATGTTCAGCGCCTTCTGTGCCGGCGTGGCCGGCGGCCTCATGGCCACCCTCATCGGCACCATCACCCCCGACCTCTTCCGGTTCTTCGTGACCTTCTACCTCCTCATGATCATCGTCCTTGGCGGTCTGGGCAGTATCTCCGGAGCCATCGTGGGCGGGTTCATCTTCGCCACCGTCTTTGAAGCCCTGCGGTTCATCGACACGGCGGTGGTGCCGGGGATGCGCATGGTCGTGTTCGCTCTTCTTCTCATCCTTCTCATGCTCTTCTTCCGGCGGGGGCTCTTCGGCCGGGAGGAGTTCAGTTGGGATTGGATCGGGCGCGGGGCCAGTCGGGTCTGGAGGTGGGCATGGGCGAAAATGAGCTCATTCTGAGCCTGCGGAACCTGACCATGCGCTTCGGCGGCCTTGTGGCCGTGCGCGACTTCTCCATGGACATCCGGTACGGGGAGCTCGTGGGCCTCATCGGCCCAAACGGCGCGGGGAAAACCACGATCTTTAACATGATCACGGGCCACTACACGCCCACCGCGGGCCGGGTGCTCTTCCAAGGGCGCGACATCACCGGCCTTCCACCCTGGCAGGTGGCCCGGCTCGGCATCGCCCGCACCTTCCAGAACATCCGTCTCTGCCGGGAGATGACGGCGCTGGAAAACGTCCTCATCTCCTTCCACCCGCGCCTCCGTTCCACGGTGTTCGACGCGATCCTCCCGAGCCCCCGCTACCTTCGGGAGGAGCGGGCCATGCGGGAGAAAGGGATGGAGCTCCTGGCCGCCGTGGGCCTGGAGAGGTGGGCGAACTTCCGGGCCGGAGCCCTCCCCTATGGGCTGCAGCGCCGGGTGGAGTGCGCCCGGGCCCTGGCCACCCAGCCGAAGCTCCTTCTTCTTGATGAGCCGGCAGCGGGGATGAACCCCGCGGAGGCCGCAGACCTCATGAGCTTCATCGGCCGCGTCCGCGAGATCTTCAACCTCACCATCTTCCTCATCGAGCACGTGATGCAGGTGGTGATGGGGATCTGCCCGCGCATCCGCGTCATCGACTTTGGGGTCTCCATCGCCGAAGGGACTCCGGAGGAGATCAAGCACAACCCCAAGGTGATCGAAGCCTACTTGGGTGAGGAGGCGCTCCGTGCTTGAGATCCAAGGCCTCCACGTCTACTACGGCGGGATCCACGCTCTCCAGGGGATCTCCCTCTCCGTTCCGGAGGGGAAGGTGGTGACCCTCCTGGGCGCCAACGGCGCGGGAAAGACCACGACCCTGCGGGCCATCACGGGCCTGGTGCGGCCGCGGGAGGGGAGGATCGCGATGAACGGCGTTTCCCTTTTGGGGAAAAGGCCTTACGAGATCGTGCGCCTGGGCGCCGCCATGGCCCCCGAGGGGAGGCGCATCTTCCCCGACCTCACGGTGCTGGAGAACCTCCTCCTTGGGGCTTACGCCCGCACCGATCGCGCCGGCATCTCCCGGGATCTCCAGTTCGTGTTCTCCCTTTTCCCCAGACTCAAGGAGAGGCAGAGCCAGCGGGGCGGGACCCTCTCCGGAGGGGAGCAGCAGATGCTGGCGGTGGCCCGGGCCCTCATGGCCGGGCCCAAGCTCCTCCTTCTTGATGAGCCCTCCTTGGGTTTGGCGCCGGTCCTCATCACTGAGGTCTACCGGGCCTTCCAGAAGCTGCGGGAGGAGGGCCGCACCATCCTCCTTGTGGAGCAGAACGCCCGCGCCGCCCTCTCCTTGGCCGATTACGGCTATGTGCTGGAGACCGGCCGCATCGTGGCCGAAGGGCCCAGCGGGGAACTCCGCGAATCGGACCTCGTGAGGAAAGCTTATTTGGGCCTTTAGTCTTTCCCCATCGCTCATCTCCCGCTAAGACGCGCGAAGGATTGACGGAGCGAAAATTTTCAGGAAGGATTGCCCATGCGCTGGAACATCCCCAACAGTCTCACCGTGGCCCGCGTGGCTTCCGTCCCCCTTTTTCTCCTCTTCCTTTTTCTGCCTGGGACGATGTTTAAGGTCCTGGCCCTGGCCCTCTTTGCCGTGGCCGCCCTCACCGATGCGGTGGATGGGTATCTGGCCCGCTCCCTCCGCGAGGTGACCACGTTCGGAAAGCTCGCCGATCCCATTGCCGATAAGATCCTCGTGGCCGCGGCCCTGGTCTCCTTCGTGGAGTTTGGGGAGCTCCGGGCCCTGCCGGTGATCGTCATTTTGGCCCGGGAGTTCCTGGTCACAGGGCTTCGGATCCTGGCCATGGCCGAAGGGAGGGTCATCCCCGCCAGTTTCCTCGCCAAGCTCAAGACCATCTCCCACGTGGGCTTGGTCCTGTTCATCCTGGCCACCCGGTACTTTGGGATCGGGAACTGGGGACAGCTGGCCAAGGAAGCCTTCCTCTACTTGGCGGTGGCCCTGGCGGTGATCTCCGGCGGGGAGTACTTCTGGCGCGCCCGAAGCCTCTTTCGCGCCGGCCCTAGCTCCTGAGCTTGGCCCCGTACTTCTCCGCAAACTCCCGGGCCGTTTTTTCTAAATCCGGAGCGATTTCCCTTTCCTGCGCCAGGTAGTAAAGGTGCTCGGAGAGCCAAACGTAAAGGTCGGCCTCCGTCCGGCCCGGGAATTGCCTGAGGATTTCTGTTTTGCGCACGGCCTCCACGATGGGCCGATACACCCGGGCGTACCAGGAGAGCACCCCCTCCTCGTATGGAATCTCCCGGTTCTCCTCGATCCCCCGGAAGTACCGGTGGACATCGATGTGCTCCAGGAGGGTGCGGTAGCCGGAAAGCTCGGTGACGCGGATCTCCGCCTCCGGCTGAAGCTCCTTGAGCCTGGTGTGCCGTAAAAACGCGGCGTACTCGGCTTTGAGGAGGATGTCCTTTTCCGTGTCGGTGGGGGAGAGAACCACATCGGAGAGGAACTCCACCACCTCGGCGTCGATGAATTTCGCCCCCGTTTTTTTGGCGGCGGCCACGCGGTGGTGCCCGTCCACCACGAAGTAAACCGCGCCGAGTTTGTAGAGCTTCACGGGGGGGAGGACTTCGCCCCGCGCCAGGGCCTGCTCGATCTTTTTTTGGCGCGCGTCCTCGCCGCGCAGGGGCAGAAAGGCGCGGTTGAAATCGTCGTAGCGATCCACGCTGCCCACGATTTTCTCCACTTCCACCTCGGCCAGGCCCCCATACCGCCAGCCGCGGATGGGCACGTGGTCCTTCACCCAGTCGAAGGGAAGAAGGAGCGCAGGCTCCTTTTTCGCCAACGAAAAGAAACGCCGGAGGAATCCAGCCCAGGGAAGGCGCGGCATCTCACATCTCCAGAACGCGGAATCCCCGCACGTGGACGATGCGGGTGGAGCCGAGGGTGGTCTCCGTGGGGAGGCTGGGCCGGGGCGGGCTGTGACCGTGGAAGTGGAACCTGGGCTGCCAGCGCTCGATGAGGCCCAGGAACGTCGCGAACCCCTGGTGGGCGGGGTCTTGGGCGTCATGGATGCCCTGGGGAGGGGCATGGGTGAGGAGGATGTCCAACGCCCGTCCTTTCCGGTGCGCGTTCCACCAAAGTCTTGGGAAAAGGCGCCGGGCCCGGCCGCGCATCTCCCCTTCGGTGTACTGGTTCTCGCCCTTTGGGGCATAGCGCCGGCTCCCGCCCAAACCCAGCACGATCACCCCAACCACCTCCACCACCCTTCCGTCCACATCCAGGCAGCCCTGAGGCGCGTGGATGAGGCGATCCTCGGTCTCCACGGGCTTGTCGTGGTTGCCCCGCACATAAAGGAGCGGGGCCCCCACCGCATCCACCAAGAACTCCAGGTAATCGTAAGGAAGATCTCCGCAAGAGAGGATGAGCCCGATCTTTGGAAAGGACTCCGCGAGCACCACCCGCTCCAGGACCGGGCTCACCTCGTCTCCCACGGCCAGGATCCTCACGGCGACCAAATTCTATCCGGAGAGATGTCCCAACGACATGGCCCAACTGCCCCCTCTTTCTCCCATTTTGGCGTTATCCTCTCCAAGGAGGAGCCCATGGGAAAAATTTTCCTGGCTCTTGTGCTTTTGGGCACGCTCGGGCTGGCTGATACCCTCGTCCTCACCGATGGGACGGTGCTGGACGGAAGGCTGGCGGGGGTTTCCGCCACGACCCTTTCCTTTGTTTTGGCCGGGGCCCCAAGCGTTTTTCCCCTGGAGCGGGTGAGCCGGATCACCTTGGATTTTGCCGCTGATCCCAAGCCGCGGGTGGACCAGCGCCAATGGTCCCGGGCGTTGAGCCAGGTGCAGCGGGAGTTCCTCACCTGCCGGAACATCCGGGAGGGTCTGGTGGCGGCAGGGCTGGTGTTCCTGGGCTTCGGCCAGTGGCTGAACTCCCGGGGCTACGGGCTTTTTGGGAACATGCTCACCGCCTTCGGGGGGATCAGCGTCCTTTGGGGATTGGGCATGCCCCGGCCGGGGTGCGAGGTCCCCGCGGCGCGGCTCCGCGCTCTGCTTTACATCGGCCTTGAGCACGGGTGGTTGTACTAGCACGCGCGCGTATAATCCGGTTTTGTGATCGTTCAGAACCGGATCAGGAAGGTCCAAAAGCGCGACCGCTCCCTCGTTCCTTTTGACCAAGGCCGCATCCTTAACGCCATCCTGCGCGCGGCCCGCTCCGCAGGGGGCTTCGCCCAGGACCTTCTGCCGGGGATCAACGATAAGCTCTTCATGTTCGGCGACGACGAGCACATCGCGGAGTTCCTCTCCCACGTGGTGGTGATCTCCCTCAACCGCGACCCCCGGCATTGGATCGCCAACTTTCCCCCGACCATCGAGGAGATCCAGGACACCGTGCTCCACGTGCTGCGGAGCTTTGGCCTTGTGGCCGTGGCCGACGCCTACGAGTGCTGGCGGTGGGGGAAGTACTGGGTGCGGGCCGGCGCCATCACCCCCGAGGAGTTCGTGGGGAACGGATACCCAACAAAACTCCACGAGGAAACCCTGGCCTGGAACCGCGCCCATGGCTGCGACACCGTGGAAGGCCTGAACGACCTCGTTCGCTCGGGGAAGCTCCCGGGGCTCATCGAGGCCGCCACCGCGCGCTACGAACGCTCCCTGGATGAGGCCGCGGCGAAAATCCTCGAGCGCCTGGGAAAGGGCGAGGAGATCCGGATGATCTGGATCTCCGGCCCCTCCTCCTCCGGGAAGACCACCACCACGGTGAAGCTCACCCAAAGGCTGGAGCGGGAGGGGCTTCGGTTCCTCATGCTCAACCTGGACGATTACTTCTGGCCGGTGGTGGAGCATCCCACGGACTGGCTCAACGACCGGAACTTCGAGACGCCCGAGGCCCTGGATATCCAGCGGATCAACCAACATCTCCGCGCCCTTTTGGAGGGCCAGACCATCGAGAAGCCCATCTACAGCTTCAAGGAAGGGAAACACGTGGGCACCAAGCCCGTGCGGCTCCGCAAGGACCAGATCCTCCTTTTGGACTGCCTCCATGGCTTTTATCCGCCCCTCACCGCCGGGATCCCCAGGGAGAACATGTTCCGGGTGTACATCGAGGCGGCGAACATGCTCTACGAGGGCGATGGGACCACGGGGCGTCTCACCCAGTTCACGGATGTGCGGCTCCTTCGGCGGATGCTGCGGGATGCCACGCACCGGAACCACCTGCCCCTCCACACCCTCCTGCACTGGCACTACGTGCGGGCCGGGGAACTTTTCTCCATCATCCCCCTCATGGGCTTGGCCGACCATGTGGTCCAGGGCGGGATGCCCTTCGATTTGCCGGTGCTGAAGCCGTTTTTTATCCCCGACGGGATTTGGCCGCGGCCAGAGGAACTGGTGCCTTATAGCTCCTTCCTGGACGCGCAGATCCGCTACCGCCGGATCAGCCACCTCCTCCACCAGATCGCCGGGCTTACCATCTGGGAAGTTCAGGACCACGCCCTCATCCCCGGCGATCACCTCGTGCGAGAGTTCCTCGGCGGAAGCACGCTCCAGATCCCCCACAACGAGTGATGTTTTCGGCCGGTGGCCATTTGCACGTGTTCCCGCGGCGAGGTGGAAGGGCGGGGGTGAGGGGTTTCCCCTCAGAATCTCACGCCGAAAGCGAGGTAGTGCCCCAAAAAGTGCGTCCGCAGGGGAGCACCGGGGCCTTTGGGAAAAACGAGGACCGCCAAGGAAGGCCCCGATAGCGGACAAAACCCGTCTCCTGGCCGGTCCCCTGGAGGACCTCCGCGTTCCTTGGGGCGGGAGGCCCTGAACGGGGCGCGGAAGAAGGAGCGGGAGGCGCTGGCCGAGGACCTGAGGTGCGTGTCCTCAGCTCTCCAAATGAGCGGCCAAAAGGGCGCGAGCTTTTGGGCTTTGCTTCCCTAAGGCGCGGGTGGGGAAGAACGATCAGGGCCGAGCGGTCCTTTCATCGGCCCGCACGTGGACAAGGTGGAACTCCACCGGGAGATCGAAGCGCTGAACCTGGACAAGGTGGAACGGCTGGGTCAGAACTTGGGCGACAGGGTCCCCGGGGGGCGGCGACCGCACCTCCACCTGCACCCGCACCACCACCGGGTCCTGGTGAAGCGCGATCTCCCGAACTGTCACGGCGTACCCGGCGGTGGACTTCTCTCCGAGGAAATAGCCCACCACCATGTTCCGGGTGAAGTCCACGGGGGGCGGAGGAGGCGGCGAGATCCGCCCAGCCGTGTGCTCTTGCCAAAGCGCGGCCCACGCCTTGGGATCCCGCACCACCACGCCCCGCTCCTCGCGGATCCCGCTATGCTCCCCCTGGTCCACCGTCTCAAAGGGCACCCCGATCACCGCCCCCCCGCTCCCCGGGCAGACCGGACAACCCCTGTCCTCCCTGGGAAAACATCCGCCCAAAAGCAGTCCCAGGAAAACCAGCGCCAAGGCCGCCCATCCGCGCACCATCATCGGCGCTAGTGTAGCGTCCGGGGAGGGGCGGGGTCAACATCTGGCGCGAAATGCTCCGGCAGGGCAACCGCCAAGAGCCAAGAACACCCGTCCCCTCGTTCTCGTCCCGCGCGGCGGAGTTCGGCCTTAAAGCCGGTAGACCGCGGCGTATTTCTCCTCTAAATATCGGAGGAACGGCGCGGGAGACGGGTTCTTTCCCGTGACCTTCTCACAGAGCTCCTCGGGGAAGTACATGCGGCCAAAGCGATGGATCTTCTCCCTAAGCCAGGAAAGGATGGGCTCGGTTTTTCCCCCTCGCACGTTCTCCCAAAGGTCCGGAAGATCGGCGCGCAAGGCCTCCATGAACTGGGCAGCGTAGAGGTTTCCCAAGGCGTAGGAGGGGAAATACCCAAAGGATCCGCCCGACCAATGCACATCCTGAAGCACGCCCTGCGCGTCGTCCGGTGGCACCACCCCTAGATACTCCTTCATCGCCCCGTTCCAGCGTGTGGGAAGCTCCTCCACTTTGAGCTTTCCCTCGATCAGCTCCACCTCCAGCTCGAACCGCAGACAAATATGGAGGTTGTAGGTGACCTCGTCAGCTTCCACCCGGATGAGGGAAGGCTCGACCTTGTTCACCATGAGGAAGATCTCCTCGGGTTTTTTGCGGGCGAAGACCTTGAACCGCCGGGAGAGCTTGGGCTTGAAGAACTCCCAAAAAGCGAGGCTTCTTCCGAGTTGGTTCTCCCAAAAGCGGGACTGGGACTCGTGAATCCCGTAGGAGGCGCCGCTGGAAAGCCCCAGCCAGAAGAGCTCGGGAGGGACCCCCTGGTCGTAGAGGGCATGGCCCCCTTCGTGGAGGGCGCCGAACAGGGCGGAGAAAGGTTCCCGCTCGCTGTAGCGGTTGGTGACGCGGGTGTCGCCCGGGCCAAGGCCGATCGTGAAGGGATGCGCGGAGTCGTCGAGCCGACCCGCGGCGAAATCGTAACCCATGGCCCGCAGGGCCTCCAGGCACAACGCCTTTTGGCTTTGGACCCGGTACTTCCCCTCCGGGATGGGTGGGGGTGGGGTCCCCCGCTCCAACAGTTTCCGCACGAAGGGGACGAGATTTTCCCGGAGACCCCCAAGGACCTCGGCCACGCGGCGCGCCGTCATCCCCGGCTCGTACTCCTCCACCAGGGCGTCGTAGGGGCTCTCCTTGTACCCGATCATCCGGGCCATCTCCCGCACCATGTCCACGATCTCCGCAAGATACGGGCGGAAGAGGGCGAAATCGGCCTGGGCCTTGGCCTTCTCCCAAACCGCCTCCGCTTTCGTGCAAAGCTCCACGAATCTCTGGTGGAAGTCTGGGGGGATGGATCTGGCCCGCTCATGATCGCGCTTCCACATGCGCACCATGGCTTTTTCCTCTTCCGAAGCGCCCGCGACCTCCTTCTCCGCGGCGCCCAAAAGCGCGGCGAATTTGGGGGAGACCAGGCGCTCAAAGCTCAAGCGGGAAAGCCTTCCCACCACCTTGGCCCGCGTCTCCACGCCCCGCGGGGGCATGTGGGTGCGGGCGTCCCAGTGGGCCAGGGCCGCGGCCGCGGAGAGCTCCACCATCTCCGCCACATAGCTCTTCAGCTCCGGAAGCGCCCCCACCTCAGATCCTTTCCGTCCGCCCGGTGAAGGCGAACTTCCCGATCCGGAGCTTCGGAACCAAGCTGGCCCCGAAGGCCTCGCCGCCGGTGATGAGGGTTTGGGTCTTTCCCACCGCCTCCACGAGGGACAGGGCGCGGAGGCCCGACTCCGTGACGCGCAGGTCCTCCACGGCGGCCGTGGTCTTCCCGTCCTCCACAAGGAAGGTCCCATCGCGGGTCATCATGGTCATGATCCCCCGCATCGGGTCCACCGCGCGGGCGTAGTGGAACCGCGTGACCAAAAGCCCGCGGGCCATCCCGGAAAGGAGCTCCTCCTCCGTGGCCGGACCCGGCTCCATCCCAAGATGAGTGGGCATGGGCGACCATCCCGCGGCCGCAGGCGGCAAGGCGTGGCCCGTGGATTTAACCCCGAAAACCTTGGCCGTGCGGGAGTCGTGCACCACGCCCTCGGCTACCCCCCTCCGGAAAAAGTAAACCCGGGTTTTCGGCACGCCCTCGAAGTCGAAGGGCATGGGGATCGTCCGCGGATGCAGGGCGTCGTCGTAGACGGTGACGAGCTGGGAGACCATTTTCTCGCCGAAGCGGTTGCCGAGAAAGCTGCGGTTCTCAAGAACGGCCCGGGCGGAAAAACCCATGGAGGCCAGCATCCCAAGGAGGGTGGCCACGGCTGGCTCTTCCAGGACCACCGGGTACTCCCCAGGCGGGAGGGCGATCCTCTTTTCTGAGCGGGCAGCCTTCGCGAGGGCGCGGGCCGCCACCTCCTCTGGCCGAAACTCCTGGATTCGCGTGCTGGTGAACTCCGCGTACCCTGAGCCCGCTTCCCTCCCGAGGATTACGGTCACAAAGCGCACGGCGGAGGCGCGAAAGTGCGCGTCGATCCCGCGCGTGGTGCGGATCCAGATCTCTTCCCCGCCGGTGGAGAGCGATCCGGACGCGTTGAACCCGAGCTTGTTGGCCTCGGCCACCGCCCGGGCCACGAGCTCCGCCCGCACGGCCGGGGCGGCGTTCCAGGTGGCCTCGTCGAACGCCGAAACCTGGGGATAGGGGGAAGGGCCGGGCGGCTCGTACCCCGCGGGCTTCGTCTGGGCTTGGGCCAGCGCCACCGCCTCCCGCACCGCCCGCCGGATCGCCTCCTCGGAAAGGTCGTTCGTCTGGGCCACCCCAGTCTTCCCCTCCACCCACGCCCGCACATACAGGACCGCGTCCTCGGCGGCCACGTTCTGGTGAATATGGCCGAACGTGAAGCGGGTGAGTTCCTCCCGCTCGCGGATGAGGATCAACTCCAAATCATCCGCGATCCTCTCCCTTAATCCTTGTTCCAAAACGCTTTTCCAAGAGGGCACCCCTCCTCCTTTCAGGACCAGCCCAGTTTCTCCCGGAGCCGAGCAAAGAGCGGGGGCGTTTGCGGCAGGCGCAAAAGGAGCGTGTCTTTAGGGGCCCGGCGGATGAGGATCCTTTTCCCTGGGGAAAGAACGCCCACGGGCTCGCCATCGGCCAAGATGAGCGCGGCTTGGCCGGCCCCCACCGCCACCTCGGCGGCCTCGGGGAGGACCAAGGGGCGCAGGCCCAACCGGTGGGGGCAAAGGGGGACGAGGAGGATCGTGGGAAGCGTGGGGGCCAGGATGGGGCCTCCGGCGGCCAAGGCATAGGCGGTGCTCCCCGTAGGCGTGGCCACCAGGATCCCGTCCCCGCCGAAGCGGGCCAGCTCCTCCCCCTCCACCCACACCCCGATCTCAAGGAAGCGGGATTGGGCCGTGCCCACCACGGCGAACTCGTTGAGGGCGGTGGTGGAAAGGCCCGGTCCCTGGCCCAGCAGGCGGGCCCGGCGCTCGGTCCTGGCCCGGCCCGCCAAAACCTCGGAAAGCCCGGCCTCCATCTCCTCCGCGCGACAAGCGCTCAAAAACCCCACGGCCCCCAGGAGAACGGGGAGGATCGGGATCTCCTGGGGATAGAGGGCGTGAGCCGCGCGCAGAAGGGTCCCATCCCCGCCCACCGTCACCACCAGGTCGGGCAAGCTTTTGGGGGGCGGCACCGCGCTGAGGATCTCCCCCACGATTCCCTGGCGCTCCAGAAAGCGGAGGCCCCGCTGGGCCACCGCCGCCGCGTCCTCCCGGCCACCCCGGTGCACAAACCAGACCCGCCTAACTTCCACCCTTCACCCCCACGTACTTCCACCGGCAAAGCTGCCGCTCCAGGACCTCGAGGACCACGTAAAAAAGGAGGCCCAGGAGGGCGAGGGCCACCACGCCCGCCAGGGCGATGTCCCCCCGGAGCGGGTAGTGCTCGATGAACCGGCCCAGGGCCTGATGGGGTGGGAGGAGGATCCCCAGCTTCGTCTCGGCGATGTAGAGCATGGTGATGCCCAGGCCTACGGAGACGCGGGCGGCGGTGAGGACGTTGGGAAGGGTGGCGGGGATCACCACGTGCCAATAAAGCTGCCAGCGGGAGGCGCCGGCGGAGCGGACGGCCACGATGTGGGTGGGCGAGATGAACTTCGCCGCCCCATGAGCGGCCACCACCACCTGGAAGAAAAGGGCCATCACCACCACCACCAGCCGCACCACTTCCCCAAGCCCAAAGGCGAGGTACAGGAAAAGGAGGAGGGCCACGGGCGGCATGGGGTAGAGGAGGTAGATCAGGGGGGAAAGGAACTGGTCCAATTTCCTCTCGAACCCCGCGGCCAGCCCCAGAGGAAGGCCGAGGAGAAAGGAGACGGCCAAGGCCACCAGGAACCGGAGGGCGGAGGTGCCGAACGCGGAAAGGAGGGCGCCGATGTTCTCGCCGGCGGCCACCGCCGCCTCCCACGGGTAGGGAAGGATGGGCCGCCCCTTCGCCCAGGCGAGGGAAAGGGAGGCCAGGGCCCAGGCGCCGAAGACGAGCAACCCCGCCAGGGAATAGGCGAGGACCTGTTTCATCGGTTTCCCTCCAGGATCCGGCGCAGGGCCTTCGCTTGGGCCAGGAATTCCGGGCTCCCCCGGTAGTCGGGGGTGCCCGTCCCCGGATTCTCCAGGATCTCCCGGACCCGCGCCGGCCGCGGCGAGAGGACCACGATCCTTTGCCCCAAGAACACGGCCTCCTCGATGTCGTGGGTGACGAGGATCCCGGTGAAGCGCATCTCCCACCACAGGTCCAGGATGAGGTTTTGGATGCGCTCGCGGGTGATGGAGTCCAGGTTGGCCATGGGCTCATCCATGAGGAGGACGCGGGGGCGCAGGGCCAGGGCCCGGGCGATCCCCACCCTTCGGCGCATCCCCTCCGAGAGCTCCGCCGGGAAGCGACCCTCAAAACCCCTAAGCCCCAAAGCGGAGAGGATCCCATCCGCGCTCTCCCGCCTTTTTTGGATGTGCAGGGTCAGCTCGGCGTTCTGCCGCACGGTCTTCCACGGGAGAAGCCCGGCATCCTGGAGGATGAGGGCCACGTCGCGGCGTACCCCTTGCACCTCCTCCCCGGCGATGAGGACCCGGCCCGAGGTGGGCCGAAGAAGGCCGTCGATGGCTAAAAGGAGGCTGCTCTTCCCGCATCCCGAGGGCCCCACCACCGCCACCATCTCCCCCTCTCCCACGCGGAAAGAGACCCCATCCACGGCGGGAACAGCCTCATCGCCGCTCCTGTAGACGATGGAGACCGCTTGGACTTCAATCATCGGTGCGCCAAGGCCACGTCGGCGTAGGAGAGCGGACGGGGAAGGTACCCTTTCCTTCGGGCCCAGCTCGCGACGCGCTCGAAGATCCCCGGGTCTAGAGGGGATGGTTCGGGGAACAGCGGGATGCGCAGGGCATCGATGGCGGTCTCCACCCGCGCGCGGTCCTCCGGGCTGGCCGCGGCCAGGTCCACCCCGGGGAAGAAGAGCTCGATGGCGATGGGCAAGGCCAGCGCCACGAGCTCCTCGCGGGGCATGGCCCGGATCCGGGCCACCGCTTTCCCCACCGCTGCCAGGAACCTCTCCACCGCCGCGGCGGAGAGGGAACGCCGTACCACCAGGACATCCGGCGGGATCGGAAGGCCAGCGAAGTCCGCGAGCACCAAAAGCGTGGGCTTCCCCTCGAACTCGTAGTGGAGAAGGTAATCCACATAAGGCTGGGGAAGGACGGCGGCAGCGGTCATCCCGAACATCACCCAGGTGGCGTTCAACAGGAGGTTATCCTGGCCCACCAGGAACTCCGGGGGGAAGGAAACGCCCATTCCCTCGAAAAGTTGGTCCAGCATGAACTCCAGGTCCGATTGTCTGGGGACGGCGATCCGCACCCCGCGGCGGCCGGCGGCCTCCACGAGCTCCGAAAGGGAGTGAAGGCGGGAGAAGCTCACCGGGGTGATGAGCCCAAGGTGCGAGCCGTCCTGGGCCGGGCGGTACAGGGCGGCGGCGATGGCCGCCTCCCGGGGCTGGCTCGCGATCAGAAGCAGGGCGGAGGTGAGGTCGGTGACCATGGCCTCGATCTGGCCCGCTTGAAAGGCGAGGATCCGGTCGCGCTGGGAAGGCAAGGGCAAAAGCCGCACCTCTACCCCCTCCTCGCTGAAGAGCCCGAGCCGCTCGGCCACAGCCACCGGCAGGGCTCCCAGGAGAGGGGGCAACGAGACGCGGATCGGCGCCGCAAGGGCACCGACGCTGACGGCCAAAAACAGAAGGTACCGCAGTCTCATGGTTCTGGATTATAGCCGAGGGGTGGTTTCCCTCATTTTTATGGTCCCGTTATGGCTCCGCCTTCCTCAAGGCCGCGCACAAAGGCCGCCGCCGCCGGGCCCATGATCTCCGGCACGTACCCGCCCTCCAGGACGGCGAAGGTGGGCAGCCGAAGAGAGCCCAGAACGTAGCCGATGTCGTAGTAGTCGGAAACTTCCAGGCCCAAGCTGGCCAACGGGTCGTCCTTGTACGTGTCAAAACCCACGGAGATCCCAAGCTGCTCGTGATCCTTCCCCGCCCGCGCGAGGGCCCCCTCCAGGGCCTCCACGTACCGTTCCCGGCCACACCGGGGAGGAAGGGGGACGTTGATGGCGTTGGCGTAAGAGCGGTGGCCGGTTCCCGGGTAGTTGTACATCCGATGGAGGGAAACATAGGTCACCTTGGGGTCACCAAGGAAGATGGCCTCCGTCCCGTTCCCGTGGTGGCCGTCGATGTCCACAACGAGGGTTTTCTTTTCCGAAAGGCGCACGGCCACGGCGATGTTGTTGAAGTAGCAGAAGCCGCCGAGGAAGTTCGGGCCGGCGTGGTGCCCCGGCGGCCGGAGGATGGAAAAGCCCCGAACCTTCTGAGCCAAGAGCGCTCCGCCCACGGCGAGCCTGGCGTGGAACTCGAGGTTCGGATACACCGGGCAGTCGGGATCGTAGAAATCGCCGGTCCTGACCCGAAGAAGGAGGTCCTGGGTGTGTACGGCCCGGATCTCCTCGTCGCGGGCGGGCTCCGGCTCCCGGAAGGCGAAGTTCAGGCGGGCGAGGTAGTCCGCCAGCATGCGCACGCGCGCGGGGCTCTCGGGATGGCCGGGGGCGTTATACTCCAGGCACCGGGGACTGAAAATGATCTCCATGGCCGCTGATTATACGCCCCCCATAGTTTTGGCTTCCTCCTCGCCCCGGCGGCGCGAGCTTCTGCGGCTCCTTGTGGAGGAATTTGTGGTGGCGCCGCCGAAAGAGGAGGAGGAGGTCCGCGTTCCCGCGGACCTTTTGGCCCTGGCCGAGAGGAAAGCGGGGGCGGCCGCCGCCCGCTTTCCCCAAAGCCTCGTGATCGCCGCGGATACCGTGGTTTTCCGGGACGGAAGGGCCTTCGGAAAGCCCAGGGATCTTGAGGAGGCGCGGGATTTCCTCCGCGCCCTCTCCGGGGGCTGGCACTCCGTGTTCACCGGCCTTGTGGTGCAATGGGGGAAAAGCGTGCGGAAGAACCTCGTGGAGACCCGCGTCCTCTTCCGGGCCCTCACGGAGGAGGAGATCGCGTGGTACTTGAGAAGCGGGGAGGTCCTGGATAAGGCCGGTGCTTACGGCATCCAGGGCCGGGCCGCGGCCTTCGTGGAGCGCATCGAGGGCGACTTCTACAACGTCGTCGGTCTTCCCCTTTGTGCCCTCTGGCGGACCCTCTGGGAGATGGGATGGCGACCAAAGGGCAGCTGAGGTATCCGGCGTACTTGGCGCTCGCCCCGGCGGAATTTTCCCGGCGCGTCCAGGCCCTCTATGAACTGGCCTCGCCCTGTCGGCTCTGCCCAAGGGGCTGTGGCGTGCGTCGGGATCAAGGCGAAAAAGGGTTCTGCCGGACCGGCCTAACACCATGGATCTCCAGCTTCGGCCCCCATTTTGGGGAGGAGCGGGAGCTCGTGGGGCGGTACGGCTCGGGCACGATCTTCTTCACCGGCTGCAACCTGGGCTGCGTGTTCTGCCAAAACTTCACCATCTCCCAGCTTGGGGAAGGGGAGGAGATCCCCGTGGCGGCCTTGGCCAGGATCATGGTGCGCCTCCAGGAGATGGGCTGCCACAACGTGAACCTCGTCACCCCCACGCATCAGGCCCCGATGATCGTGGAGGCCGTGGGAATAGCCAGGGAAGAGGGGTTGGAGATCCCCCTCGTTTGGAACTGTGGCGGATACGAATCGGTGGAGGTCCTCCGGCTTCTGGAGGGGATCGTGGACCTCTACATGCCCGATTTCAAGTATGGGGAAAACGCGGTGGCCGCGCGGTACTCTCAAGCTCCCGATTATTTTGAGCGCGCCGCGGCGGCCCTGCAGGAGATGCACCGCCAGGTGGGCGATCTCCTGGTAAGGAATGGCCTGGCCGTGCGGGGGCTCCTCGTGCGGCACCTGGTGCTCCCAGGAGGTTTGGCGCGGACGGAGCGGGTGCTCCGCTTCATCCGCGAGGAGATCTCGCCGGAAACCTACGTGAACATCATGGCCCAGTACTACCCGACCCATCGGGCCTGGGACTACCCGGAGCTTTCCCGCCGGATCACCTCCGCGGAGTACCGGGAGGCTCTGGCTTTGGCCCAGTCCATGGGGCTCCGCCGCGCCGGTCCCCACTGACTTGACGGGGAAAGCAGTTCGGGCAAGATCAGAATAGATGTGGGAAGGGAGGGGAGATGCGCAAGTCTCACGTGAAGTTGTTTGTTCCTGGGCCGATTGAGGTGCGGCCGGAGGTCCTCCAGGCCATGGCCACCCCCCAGATCTACCACCGCACCCCGGAATTCCGCGAGCTCTATTCCGAGCTCCAGATGAAGCTCAAGAAGTTCCTGTACACCGAGCAGACCGTGCTTCTTTTCACCTCGTCCTCCACGGGGGTCATGGAGGCGGCCGTCCTAAACTGCGTGAAAAAGAAGTGCCTGAACCTCGTGAACGGGGCCTTTGCCCGGCGCTGGCACGAGATCACCCAGGCCTGCGGAGTCCCCTGCGAAGCCCTCGAGGTTCCGTGGGACAAGGCCATCCGGCCCGCGCAGGTGGAGGCCAAGCTCAAAACCGGGGAGTTCGACGCGGTGACGTTGGTGTTCAACGAGACCTCCACGGGGCTCATGAACCCCCTGGCGGAGATCGCCGAGGTGGTGCGGCGGTTCCCGGATGTGCTGCTTTTGGTGGACGCGGTGACGGCCATGGGCGGGGTGAAGATCGAGTTTGACAAACTGGGCCTGGACGTGTGCCTGGCCGGCGTGCAGAAGTGCTTTGGCCTTCCGCCGGGCCTCACCGTGTGTGCTGTGTCCGAGCGGGCCCTGAAGCGCGCCGAGATGGTGAAGCCCAAGACCTACTACTTCAACTTCCTCGTCATGCTTAAATCCCACCAGAAGAACGAGACCCCGGCCACGCCCACCATCCCCCACCTCTTCGCCCTCAACCTCCAGCTCGATTACTTCTTCGAGGAAGGCCTGGAGCGCCGCTTCGCCCGCCATGAGGAGATGGCCAAGATCGTCCAGGCCTGGGCCAAAAAATATTTCGACATCTACCCGGAGGAGGGCCACTGGTCGAAGACCCTGACCTGTATCAAGAACAACCGGGGCATCTCCGTGGACGAGCTCAATAGGACCCTCATCCGGGAGCACGGGATGCGCATTTCCAACGGCTATGGGGATCTCCGGGAGAAGACCTTCCGCATCGCCCACATGGGCGACCTCACCCCCGCCGACATCTACGGGCTGCTCCAGGCCCTCGAGGAGATCCTGGGACTCAGTTAGGAGGCCACCATGAAGGTTCTCATCTGCGACCCCATCGACGAGGCCGCCGTGGCCCAGCTCAGGGAGGCGGGGCTCACGGTGGTGGTGAAAACGGGGATGAAGGAGGAGGAGCTGGCCCGGGAGCTTTCCCAGGGCTACGAGGCCATCGTGGTGCGCTCAGCTACGAAGGTGCGAAGGCCGGCGATCGATGCGGCGAACGGTCTTCGGCTCATCATCCGGGCGGGGGTGGGCCTCGATAACATCGACGCCGACTACGCCAAAGCGAAAGGGATCGAGGTCCTCAACACCCCGAAGGCCAGCACCGATTCCGTGGCGGAATTGGCCCTGGCCCACATGTTCGCCCTCGCGCGCTCCCTGGTGCGGGCCACGGAGACGATGCGCGATGGCCAATGGGAGAAGAAGGCCTTTGTGGGGGTTGAGCTCCAGGGCAAGACCTTGGGGATCGTGGGACTCGGTCGGATCGGGCAGGCCCTGGCCCGCCGGGCCCTGAGCCTGGGGATGACCGTCCTGGCCTACGACAAGTTCGTCCAGACCTCCCCTGTCCCCGGGGTGCGCATGACCTCCTTGGAAGAGCTCCTTCGGACCAGCGATTTCGTCTCCCTCCACGTGCCCCTGGACCCCGCGGGTCCGATCATCGGACCGCGGGAGCTTGCGCTCATGAAGGGCGGGGCTTACCTGATCAACTGCGCCCGGGGCGGGGTGGTGGACGAGCAGGCGCTTCTTTCGGCCCTGAACTCCGGGAAGCTGGCCGGTGCCGGCCTGGATGTGTTTGAGGAGGAGCCGCCCACCAACAGCGAGCTCCTTCGGCACCCCAAGGTGACCCTCACCCCCCACATCGGCGCCCAGACCCACGAGGCCCAGGCCAGAATCGGCAAGGAGATCGTGGAGATCCTCCTTTCCTGGGCCAAACGTTGATCGCCTTCCCCTCGGGGAGAAGGCAGGGGGCGCAAAGGAGGTGGGGATGGCCAAGCTTTACCCGTTTCGCGGGATCCGGTACAACCCAAACCGGGTGCGCGATGTTTCCCAAGTGGTGACCCAGCCTTACGATCGCATCGGCCCCAAGGAGGAGGAGGAGTACCTTCGCCGTTCGCCCTACAACTTCGTGCGCCTGATCGGGACAAAGATCCCGCCCCAGGACCCGGCAAGCTACGCCCAGCGGGCTGAGCTCCTCCAGAACTGGCTTGCCCAAGGGATCCTCGTTCAGGACGAGCGGCCCGGCTTTTACCTCTACCGCGTGCGCTTTGCCCACGAGGGAAAAACGTTCGAACGCCTGGGCTTTGTGGCCCTCCTTGATCTTCGGGAAAGCCTGGTGAAGAAGCACGAGCGGACCCTGCGCGGCCCCAAAGAGGACCGACTGAAACTCCTCCGGGCTACAGAAGCCCACCTTGAGCACATCTTCCTTCTTTACCGGGATCCGGAAGGGAAGGCCACGACGGCCCTTCTCTCCGCGGTGGGAGGGGCCCCCCCGGAGATGCGGGCGGAGGATGATTTTGGGAACCTCCACGAGATGTGGCACGTTTCCGAGCCCGCGGCGATCGCCGCGGTCGAGGACGCGCTGGGACCTCTTCCCGTGTACATCGCCGATGGGCACCATCGCTTCGAGACCGCTGTGGTCTTCATGGAGGAGTGTTTCGGGAAGGGCTGGAAGCCCGCGGGGCCGGAGAGCTTCACCGCGATCCCGGTGACCCTGGTGAACGTGGCCGCGCCGGGGTGCGTGATCCGGCCCACTCCCCGGGTGGTCCATGGCCTTCCGCACTTCTCCCTTTTCCGGTTCCTCTCCGCGGTGCGCGAGGATTTTGACCTCCAGGAGCTTCCGAACTTCTCCGCGGCCAAGGAGTTTCTGAACGCTGCCCCACACCGGGCGGAGAAAGTGTTTGTGGCCTACGCGGCGGGGAAGTTCTACGGTCTTCGGCTCCTGAAAAGGCCGGAGGAGGTGGTTCCTGGCCCGCACGCCCCCGCCTGGAAGCGCCTGGATGTGGCCATCCTCCACAAGGTTGTTCTGGAGAGGATCCTGGGCATCGACGCGGAGACCCTGGCCCGGGGAACGCACGTGGAGTACACCCATACGGCCGAGGAGGCGGTGAAGCTCCTGGACGAGGGGAAAGGCCAGATCGCGTTCCTCCTTAACCCCACAGGGGTGGACGAGGTGTTAGCCGTGGCCGACGCGGGCGAGCCCATGCCGCAGAAGTCCACGGACTTTTACCCCAAGCTTCTTTCCGGCCTTGTGGCCATGAAGATGGGGATCCTGAAGGGCTAGGGCTTGCCTCAGCCCTGGCATGGCCCCGGGGCCGGAAATGAACTAACCTTCCCCGGGATGGCCGAGGAGCTTTCCCTCTATCGGCGGTGGCGGCCCAAGAGGTTCGCCGAGGTGGTGGGACAAGAGCTGGTCGTGGCGACCCTGAGGCGGGCCGTGGCCCTGGGGAAGCTGCATCATGCTTATCTTTTTGCCGGCCAGCGCGGGGTGGGCAAGACCACCCTGGCCCGCCTCCTCGCCCGCGCCGCCAATTGCCTCGCCCCCGAGGACGGCGAACCCTGCAACCGTTGCCCCAACTGCCTCCGCATCCTCCAGGAGAAATCCCTGGATGTGGTGGAGATCGACGGCGCTTCCCACCGGGGCATCGACCAAGTGCGGCAGCTCCGGGAGGAGGTCGCGTTCCTCCCCGCGGGAAGCCGGTACAAGGTTTACATCGTGGACGAGGTCCACATGCTCACCCAGGAGGCGTTCAACGCCCTCCTCAAGACCCTGGAGGAGCCGCCGTCCCACGTGATCTTCGTGTTCGCCACCACCGAGCCCCATAAGGTCCCGCCCACCGTCCTTTCCCGCTGCCAGGCCTTTTGGCTTCAGCCCATCCCCGAGGAGCTCATCGCCCAAAGGGTTCGGGAGATCGCGCAAGCGGAGGGGTTCGTCCTCGCGGGGGATGCCGCGGAACTTCTGGCCAAAAGGAGTGGCGGGGGCCCTCGCGGTGCCCCCCCGCTTTTTGGGCGGCCCGGGCCGGGCGGGCCGGTCACCCGCGGGGGGGTCGGGGGGTGTTTTGGGCTTTCTTCCCGCGCCCCAATCGACGCCTTTTTCTTGGGCCTTCTCTCCCATAACAGAGAACAGGTCCTGGGGGTTGTGGGGGGTGTTTTTCTCTTTGGTCGGGGTCTGGTGTCCTTTGTGGAGGAGGCCATCGCCCAGGCGCGGGAGCGCGCCATCGCCGGGGAGGAGGAAGTTTTGCCCCTTCTTGCGGAGCTCGTGGAGCTCAGGGCCCAGCTTCCCCGCGCCTTTTCCCGCCGGATCCACCTGGAGCTTTTCGTGCTGGAGCGCTGCGGGCCTCCCAAGGGGCAGGCGCCCAAGGAAACGCCGGCCCGGACTGAACCGGAGGCGCTCTTGCCCTTAAGCTCCCCTTCCCCGCCCCCTTTGGCCTCCGCCCTCCCCCCGGAAAATTTCCCCGCTCCCGGGCCGGCGGGCCCAGCGGGTTCTTCCCCTCCGCTCCCCGCGCAAGATGTTTCCGGTCCAAAGCCCGCGGGCGGGGAGGAGGCGTGGGCGCAGCTCCTGCGGGCGGCGTGGGAGAGGCGCGCGGATCTTGGGGTTTTCCTGGCCCCAGCGAAGGCCACCTACGCCGACGGCGTCCTGCGCGTGGTCCTTCCGGAGGGATTCCGGTTCCACTACGAGCTTTTGCGGGAAAAGGAGCGCACAAGCATGCTGGAGGAGCTGGCTAAGAGCTTCTACGACCCCCTTTTGGCCGTGGAGGTGCTCTATGCGGGGAACGACGGGCCCCGGCCCTTAAGCCTTGGGGAGGCGGCGCGCCTCTTGGCGGAAGCCCTGGAAGGGGAGATCCTTTGGTCATGATCCCCGCGCTGGAGGAACTGCTCTCCGCCCTGACCCGGCTTCCTGGGATCGGCCGGCGTTCCGCCGAGCGCATCGCCTTTTTCCTTTTGACCAAGCCCGAGGAGGCCGAGCGCCTGATCCACGCGTTGTCCAGGCTTTCCCAAATTGGGCGCTGTCCCCGCTGCCATGGCTTCTCCCAAGGCGGCCTCTGTCCCATTTGCCGCGATCCCAGCCGCGATCCGCGGGCCATCTGCGTGGTCGCGCGGCCCTGGGAGATCGCTCAGATCGAGCGAACCGGCGAATACCGGGGTCTCTACCACGTCCTGGGTGGGCTCATCTCGCCCCCCGCGGGGATCAGCCCGGAGGACCTGACCATCGCCCACCTGGTCCAGCGGGTCAAGGAAGAGGGAACGGCGGAGGTGATCCTGGCGTTGGAGCCGAAACTGGAGGGGGATTTCACGGCCATGCACATCCTCCGGCTTCTCAAGCCCCTGGGGCTGAAGGTTTCCCAGATCGCCCAAGGAATCCCGGTGGGAAGGGATCTGGAGAGCGCCGACGAGCTCACGCTGGGCCGGGCCCTGCGGGGTCGCATCTCCCTTTAGCCTGGGCCCTGCCCCTTGTGGTATCCTTCCCCTTAAGGCGTCATGGCTCAGGTGCGGTTGGAGAAGGCCGAGGTTTATCTCTTTCGGTTTCAGCTGGAAAAACCTTTCCGGATCGCCCTGGGCGCCACCACAGAGAAAACGGAGGTCATCGTGGCTCTCCACGATAACCAAGGCCGGGTGGGCTGGGGCGAGGCCTCGCCCAGCGCCCTCATCCTCGGCTGCACCCCCGACTCCGTCCTGGCGGCCCTGGACCTCCTCATCCCCGCCCTCCTGGGCGAGGACCCGCGGTGCATTTCCCATGTGGTGGACAAGATGGACCGCGTTCTTTTGGGAAACGCCGCGGCCAAGGCGGCCTTGGACCTGGCCTTGCACGACCTTGTGGGAAAGCTCCACGGCGAACCGGTCTGGCGCCTTTTGGGCGGCGCGTATGCCGAGCCGTTGGAGACGGATTTCACGGTGGGCATCGATGCGCCCGGGGTTATGGCCCGGGAAGCCCGGGCCCTGGTGGCCGCGGGGTTCCGGGCCATCAAGGTGAAGGTGGGCGAGGATCCCGTCCGGGATGTGGAGAGGGTCCGGGCTGTCCGGGAGGCCATCGGCGAGAGGACGCGGATGTGGATCGACGCGAACCAGGGCTGGACCAGGGCCCAGGCCGTGTGGGCCCTTGCCCGCATGGCCGAATGCGGGGTGGAATTCGTGGAGCAGCCGGTGGCCGCGGCGGACTTGGAGGGCCTGGCCTGGGTGCGGAAACGCTCGCCCATCCCGGTGATGGCCGACGAAAGCGTCCACTCCCCGCAAGACGCCCTCCGCGCCATCCGGCTTGGCGCCTGCGACTACATGAACATCAAGCTCATGAAGGCCGGCGGGCTCCTGCGGGCCAAGGAAATCGCCACCATCTGCCGAAACGCCGGGATTCCGAACATGATCGGCGGGATGGTGGAATCCAACCTCTCCGCCACCGCCGCGGTGCACTTCGCCTTAAGCGAGGCCAACGTGGTCTTCCGCGACCTCGATATGGGCGAGCGGCCGGAGGCGCGGCTGGTCTCCCGGGGCGGCTCGGCCATCCAGGACGGGTGCCAAGTCCTCGCCGACCCGGAGGCCCCGGGGTTTGGGGTTGGGGAGATCCGAAGGGAGTGGCTTGCGCCCGTGCGCACCTATGGGGTGGGCGAGAGGATGCGACCGGGAGAGTGAGGTATGAGGGATTTCGCGCCTCTTGAGGAGTTCGTGCGGGAAAGGATGCGGAGGACCAGGCTCCCTGGCGGGAGTTTGGCCATCGTGCGCGGGGAGGAGGTGCTCTACTGCCGGGGCTTCGGCTTCCGCGACCTGGAAAAGCGGCTCCCCGCCACGCCCACCACGGCCTACGGCATCGGCAGCATCACCAAGTCCTTCACCGCCCTGGCCATCCTCCAGCTTTGCGAGGAGGGGAAGCTCGCCCTGGACGACCCCGTGGAGAAGTTCCTGCCCTTAAAGCTCAGGCCGTTTGGTGAGCCCATTCGCGTCTGGCACCTCCTCACCCACACCCTGGGGATTCCGGCTCTGGCCTACGCCGAGGCCGAGCTCCGCTGGGAGCAGGGGACGGGCGGGAAGCCCTTGGCCCTGGCCACGGTGGAGGACTTCGTGGCCTGGCTGAACGCCGCCGCGGACTGGGTCGAGGAGAAACCCGGCCAGCGCTGGTTTTACCTGAACGAAGGGTACATCCTTCTTGGCGGGATCATCGAGAAGCTTTCCGGCCTTTCCTACGCGGATTATGTTCGGCGCCGGATCCTGGAACCCCTGGGCATGCGGGACACGGGCTTTTTGGGCGAGGAGTTCGCGGAGCTCGCCACGCCCTATGTGGTGCCGACGGAGGGGCAGCCCCGCCCTGGGAAAATCCGGCCCATCCCCATCGGAAGCGATGGAGCCCTGGTGAGCACCGCTTTGGATTTGGGCAAATACCTGGCCATGTGGCTTCGGCGCGGTTCCCCGTTGGTGGCACCCGCCAGCTATGAGGAGCTTGTGCGGCCGCGGGTGCGCCTGCCGGTGGAACCCCTCTGGGCGGAGCCGGTGGGGCCGGCCTCCTATGCCCTCGGTCTTTCCGTGCAGAAGTTCTTCGGCCGAACCCTGATCGGCCACGGCGGGAGCGTCCTCGTGTACACGGCCCACGTGGGGTTCATCCCCGAGGAGGGGGTGGGCGTGGCCGTTTTGGCCAACGGCTCCGGTTACCCCCTGGCCCAGGTGGCCCAGGCCGCCCTGGCCTGCGCTTTGGGTGAGCCCGTGGAGCGTCTTCCCTTCGTGCGGCTTGAGGCGGCGGCGGAGAAGATCTTCGGGGTTTACGCCACTTACCAGGACACGCTGCGGATGACCCTGCGGCCCCGGGGCGGCGCCGTCGAGCTTGTGGTGGAGGACAGGGAGGCCCCCCTCATCGTGGTCCTGGTCCTCCAGGAGCTGGCGGAAGGGGAGGTGCGCTTCCGGGCGGTGTTGGGCGACCGCGCCCTTCCCGTAGTGGTGCGCTTGCGGGACCCGCCGGAGCTCCTCTACGAGCGCTATAAACTCCGGCGCGTGGCGCCCCTTTCCTGACGCGGCCAGCGCCGGCCTAGACGGGCGTGCTCTCCTCCACGGAGAGACCGACGATGGCCAGGTCCTTGCCCGCGCGGAGCTCGACCGGGGCGCCGCAGCGCGGGCACGCAAGAACGGGCACAGCCACGTGCCAGCCTTCCTCCGCCAGGTAGCGGACATCGCCCTCGTACCCGCAGGATGGGCAGCGGACCAGGACGGGCACGGATTCGATCTGGAGCTCCGCGCCGGAAAGCCCAGTGCCATCGGCAAGGATGCGGAATGCCTCCTTCAGGGCCCACTCCGAAAGCAAAAGGAGCTCGCCCTTTTGCACGTGCACCTTCTTGATCCGTCCCGAAACGGGATGCTCCCGGAGGTAAGCCAACAGGGACTCGAGGAGGGCCTGGGCCAGGGAATACTCGTGCATCAAAAACCCAAGGCGGAAAGGAGCTCTTCCACGCCCCGTCCGCTTTTGGCCGCGGTGAACACGACTTTCCCGTGGGGGTTCACCTTCCGATAATCAGCGGCGATCCGCTCCGGGTCCACGCCCACGAACGCCGCCAGATCCACCTTGTTGATGGCCACCACGTCTGTTTGGGCGAAGATCTTGGGGTGCTTGCGGACCATGTCGTCGCCCTCGGTCACGGAGATGACCACGAGATCCGTGTCGGTTCCCAACGGGAAGTCCGCGGGGCACACGAGGTTCCCCACGTTTTCGATGAAGAGGACGTCCACCTCCGGGAGGGGGAGGTCCTCCAGGGCGTGGCCGACCTGGTGGGCGTCCAGGTGGCATTGGTCGCCGGTGTTGATCTGGAGGGCGGGAAGGCCGGCGGCCCGGAACCGTTGGTAATCGTCGTCGCCCGCCACGTCCCCGGCGATGGCCGCCACCCGCAGGCCCCTGGCCCCAAGCTTTTCCGCCATGCGGAGGATGAGCTCGGTTTTGCCCGAGCCAATGGCGCCCATCACGTTCACCGCCCGGACCCCCCTTTTCTTGAGGAGCTCATAGTTTTGCGCGGCAAGCTCCAGCTGCTTTTGCATCACATCGCCGAACGCGCCGGTGATCTCGTGCATCGCGGCCAATCCTACCCCCGCCCTTTTCCTTTCGCAATCGCGTTCGTCCCCGATTCTTCCGGCGTGGTTTGTCTTTCCCTCACCGCCCGTGTATACTCCGGCGCCATGCGACGGGTCGCAGAAGGGGCGGCTACGTTCGTGCTGGCTTTTTCTGTTTACCTTGTGCTCACCGCCTTCACCGGCCCTGTTGGGCTTTGGTCCCTGGAGGAACTCCTCGGTGGCGCGGTGGTGGCGCTCCTTGTGGCCCTGGCCGCGCATCGGCTCCTTTGGGAACGCGGGGGCTGGCGCCTCCTCATCCCCATCCGCTGGGTCATGTTCCTCGCCTACCTCGTGGGGCCGTTTTTCTTTGCCATGGCCAAAGCCAATCTGGACGTGGCCTATCGGGTTATCACCGGCCGCCTTGCCCCGGGGATCGTGCGGTTCAATCCCGGCCTGAAAACGGACGCGGGAAGGACCCTCCTTGCCAACTCCATCACCCTCACCCCCGGCACCCTCACCCTGGAGGTGGACGAGGAGACCGGGGACTTCTACGTGCACTGGATCAACGTGCGCAGCCCCGATCCAAAACCGGAGGAGGTCTGCGGTTCCTTCCCCAAGTGGGCCAAGGTGATCGCCGAATGAGCGGGGAGCTGGCCCTGGGGATAGCGGCGGCGGTCCTTTTGGCCTACGCCCTTGTGTGTGCGTTCCGCTTGGCCATCGGCCCCACCCCGGCGGACCGGGCCGTGGCCCTGGACACCATCAACACCCTGGTCGTGGCCATCATGGTCCTTTTGGGCGCGGCCCTGAACCTCGTGATCGTCATGGACGTGGCCCTCGTCTACGCCCTTCTCTCCTTCGTGGGCACCCTTTATTTGGCTCGCTACCTGGAGGAGGGGCTCCGGTGATCCCTTTGATGTACGTGTTCCTGGCCATCGGCACGGTCTTCAACGGCCTTGGGGCCCTCGCCCTCCATCGTTTCCCCGACGTGTACACCCGCTTGCACGGCGCCACGAAGTGCACCACGTTCGGCTCCATCTTCTCCATCCTCGGGGTGGTCGTGTATGGGGCGATACAGGGCGGGGTGGGGGGATGGAGCATGGTGATCCGGGCCGGGTTGGCCCTGGTGTTCCTTCTTCTCACCAACCCCACGGGCTCCCATGCTTTGGCCCGGGCCGCCCACCGGGCAGGGATTAAGCCGTTCCGGGCGGTGGTGGACCGCTTGGAGGAGGTCGGACGATGACCCTCTGGGCCGCCATGCTCACCATGACCCTGGTCATGGTGGTGGGCACCTCCGTGTTGGCCGTGATGCTGCGGGATCTCCTCGCCGCCGCCCTGGCCCTGGGCGCCCAGGGCCTTCTTCTCTCCTTGGCCTTCTACCTCCTGCAAGCCCCCGATGTGGCCATCGCCCAGGCCGGCGTGGGCGCGGCCCTCACCACCGCCATCTTTCTTTTGGCCATCTGGAAGACGCGGCGAAAGGAGGAGGAATGAGGGGGTGGTTGGGGGTGGCCGCGTTCCTTGTGGCGGCCGGCTTCCTCCTTTTCGGGGCCGTGGCCCTGCGGCCCTTTGGGGAGCCGGTCTGGGCCGAAATGGATGAGCACTTCAACCGCTTCTCCCAGCCGGAGGTCGCGGCCAATAACGCCGTGACCGCCGTGGTCTTCGACTACCGCGGCTTCGACACCCTGGGCGAGGCCACCGTGCTCTTCGCCGCCGTGACCGGCGTGGCCTTGATCCTGAGAAAGGTGGGGAAATGACCGTGGTGGTGCGCACCATCACGCGGGTCCTTTTCCCCATCGCCCTGGCCTTCGGGGCGTACGTCATCATGCACGGGCACCTCACGCCCGGCGGGGGGTTTCAGGGCGGCGCGGTGGCCGCCTCCGCCCTGGCCATGGTGGTGGTGGCCTTCGGGGCGGGGAGTTTGGCGAAAAGGAAGGGCCTTCTTTCGGGGCTTGAAAGCCTGGGCGGGGTGGCCTTCGCCGCCCTGGGTTTCTTGGGCCTGGGCGTCACCTTTTTCGCCAATGTTCTGGCGGGCGCGGGCGGGCTCTTTGGCAATCCCGTGCCCTACGGCCCCAACCCCGGGGACCTCAACACCGCCGGCACCCTTCCTCTCATGAACTGGGCGGTGGGGTTCAAGGTGCTGGCCGGCCTGGGCGCAGCGGTGCTCCTCTTCGCCCTCTTTGGGGGTGAGCATGATCGGTAACCTTCCCTTTGTGGTGTGCATGATCCTTGTGGCCCTTGGGCTTTGGACCCTCGTGGCGAAAAGGAATTTGATCAAGCTTGTGATCGGGGTGGGCCTCATCCAAAACGGGGTGAACCTGTTCCTTGTCGCGTTGGGCTATGTGCGGGGCGGCATCCCCCCCATCTACACCTTGGCCCCCGCGGGAGCGCCCATGGTCCTCCCCACCCCCCAGGCCCTGACCCTCACCAGCATCGTCATCGGTGTGGCCACCACCGCCCTCATGCTCGCCTTCGCCGTGGTCATCTACCGGCATAAGGGGACCCTGGACGCCCGCAAGGTCCGGGAGCTCAGGGGGTGAGGATGGGGACGCACGCTCCCATTTTGGCCATCGCCGTCCCCCTCCTTGGGGGGTTCGCCACCCCTCTTGTGGCCCGCATCAGTCGGGTCCTCCGCGACTTCTGGGTTTTCGCGATTGCCCTCTTTGTCGCGGTCTGTGTGGGCTTTGTGGCCGCCCAGGTCTTCGCCCATGGCGTCACCGTGTACGTCCTTGGCGGCCGCACCCCTCAGGAAACCCTCGCGCCCGGAGCTTTTCCCATCCGCATCATGCTCACGGTGGACGGGATGAGCGCGTTCATGGGCCTCATCGCCGGGCTTTTGGCCCTCGTGGCCTTTCCCTTTGCCCTGCGCTTCATCCCGGAGGAGGAGGGGAAGACCCTTTCCTTCACGTTGAGCCTCCTTCTTCTTGCGGGCATCGTGGGGCTGGCCTACACTGGGGACCTCTTCAACTTCTTCGTTTTCCTGGAGGTCACGAGCATCGCCGCCTGCGGGCTCATCGGTTTTCGTACCTGGACCAGCCGGGCCCCCGAGGCCGCCTTCAAGACCATGCTCCTTTACGCCCTAAGCGGCCTCTTCTTCCTCATGGCCGTGGCCTTCCTTTACGGCGAGTACGGGGCGTTGAACCTGGCTTTTCTCTCCCGGCAACTCCGCGGGTCCGCGCTGGACCGGGTGGCGTTGGCCCTGTTTCTTTCCGGACTTCTCCTGAAGGTCGCCGCCGCCCCTCTGCACTTTTGGGCCCCGGATGCCTACGGCGAGGCTCCTGCCGCGAAGACCCTCCTCCTTGTGGTGAACACCCAGGTCTCCCTCTACGGGCTTTGGCGGATCCTCTTCACCCTCTACGGGGGCGTCCTCGATGCGGGCGTGGGCTGGCTTGTGGTGGCCATGGGCCTCCTCACCATGGTGGTGGCGGCGGTCATGGCCGTGGGCCAGCAGGATCTCGGGCGGCTGGTGGCCTACGGCGCGGTCTCCCAGATCGGGTACATGATGCTGGGGGTGGGGGTGGGGCTGGTGACGCTGGCGGGGCGGCCGGACTACGCCCTGGTGGCCCTGAAGGGCGGGGTCTTCCATATGCTCAACGATGCCCTCACCGTGGGCCTCCTTTTCCTGTGCGTGGGCGCCGTGGAGTGGGTCCGGGGCACCCGCGACCTTGGGGAGCTGGGCGGTCTCGGCCATGGCCTCCCTGAAGTGGCCCTCTTCTTTCTCCTCGCCTCTTTGGCCCTCGCCGGCATTCCCCCGCTCAACGGGTTCGCCTCCAAGATCCTCATCTACCACGGGAGTTTCCAGCTTTCCCCGATCCTCACGGCGGTAGCAGTTTTGGCCTCTATCCTCCTTTTGGCCGTATTCGCCCGGGCTTTCCAGGGGGTTTTCCTCGGGCCGAGGGTCGAGGTCAAGCCTGAGCTTCCTTGGAGTTTTCTGATCCCGATGATAGTGTCGGCGGTGGGGATCGTGGTGTTGGGGCTGGTGCCGGGGTTTTTCCTGGAGCAGGTGGTGACCCCGGCGGCGGAGGCCCTTTGGCGCGGCCGCCACCTCTACTTGGCCGCGGTCCTGGGAGGCTAGCGGTGCGGCCGGAGGAGAGCATCCAGCTGATCACGGGGCAGGGGTACTGGACCCCGCTTCTTTGGATGGCCGCTGCTTTGGGAACCTTGCTCCTTGCGTTCCTGTTCTGGTCGCGGGGCCGCCGGGGTTATAAACGCGGAACGGAACAGGATCTCCCCTTTGTCTCCGGAGAGAAGGTGGAGAACCCGCGCCTGGCCGCCACCCACCTCTACTGGGGCTTCGCTGAGGCCTTGCGCCCCGTCCTCCGGCGGCTTGGGGCCTGGCACTCCGGGGTCGTCAACGACTACGCCGCTTGGTTTGTGGTGATCCTTGCGGTAATTTTCCTGTTGATCATGGTGTAGGGAGGCGCAGGAGATGGGCCTTTCCGCGTTCACGCGGGCGTTGTGGGTCTTCCACGTGGCCACCGGGTCGTGCAACGGCTGCGACATCGAGGTGGTGGCGGCGCTCACCCCCCGCTACGATGTGGAGCGCTTTGGGATCCGCCTGGTGGGGTCGCCGCGGCACGCCGACGTGCTCCTGGTCACGGGGCCGGTGACCCGCATGATGGCTGAGCGGCTGAGGCGGATCTACGAGCAGACCCCGGATCCCAAGGCCGTGGTGGTGGTGGGCGGCTGCGGCTCCACCTCCGGGGTGTTCTACGAAAGCTACAACCTGGTGGGGCCTGTGGACCGCATCGTCCCCGTGGACGTGTACGTTCCGGGGTGTCCGGCCCGGCCGGAAGCCATCATCGACGGGGTGGTGAAGGCCGTGGCCAAGCTCGAGAAATTGGGGGCCAAGGTATGAGGGCTTCCCAGGTTCTTTCCGCCCTCTCGGGGACCCTGGGAAAGGACCTCAAAAGCTACGAGCTTCGGCCCAGGGAGGTGGGGGTGTACCGGAAGCACACGGTGGAGGAGATCTGGGCGGAGGTGGCGCGGGAGGCCATCCCCCAGGCGGTGGCGGTCCTCAAATCCTTGGGGCCCCTGCACATTTCCATCATCTCCGGCCACGATGCTGGGGAGGAGATCGAGCTTCTTTACCATCTGGCCGTAGGGTATGGGACGGCGGGGGGCGAGGTGATGGTCACCCTGCGCACGCGGCTGCCGAAAAGTGATCCCACCGTGCCCTCCATCACCGGGATCCTTCCGGGTGCGGAGACGACGGAGCGGGAGAAGATCGAATTTTTGGGCCTGGACTTTCCGGGGATCCCCCGGCGGGATCACGTGTTCCTGCCCGACGATCTTTCCATCCATCCCTGGCGCCGGGATGAGCCGGAACTTGAGAAACACCTGCACCGCATGGTGGAGTGGGAGGAAGGCCGTGAGGGAAAAGAACCGGCAGGATCCTGAAGATCCAGTGCTGCCCGCGGTGGAGGAGGCGCGGGCGCTGACGTGTGGGGTGCCGGAGGCAGGCCTGGGCGAGACCTTCGCGATCCCCATCGGCCCCATCCATCCGGCCCTGAAGGAGCCCATCCGCTTCACCTTCCGGGTGCGGGGCGAACGCATCGTCGGGGTGGAGGTCCGCACGGGGTTTGCTCACCGCGGGATCGAGTTCATGGGCATGCGTCAGGGCCGGAACCTCATCCAGATCCTGTACCTTTCCGAGCGCATCTGCGGTATCTGTTCGGTCTCCCACCCCATTGCCTTCACGCAAGCGGTGGAGCGGGCCGCGGGGATCGAGGTCCCTCCGCGGGCCCAGTACATCCGGGTGATCATCTCCGAACTTGAGCGCATCCACTCCCACCTCCTTTGGGCGGGCGTGGCCGCCCACGAGCTTGGGTTCGATACCCTCCTCCACCTCACCTGGCGGGTGCGGGAGAAGGTTCTGGACATCCTGGAGGAGCTCACCGGGAACCGCATAGATTACGCGATCCCCATCTTCGGCGGGGTGCGGCGGGATATTACGCCCGAGCAGTACCCCAAGATCTGGGAAGCCCTGCGCTACTACCGCGGGCTTTTGGAGGAGCTTTTGGACGCGTTCCTCCGGGATCCCACGGTGGAGGCCCGCACCCGCGGGGTGGGGGTTTTGGAGCCCAGGGAGGCGGAGGAACTTTGTGCCGTTGGGCCCACGGCGCGGGCCTCCGGCCTGCGCAAGGACGTGCGGCAGGATCGGCCTTACCTGGCCTATCCCGACTTCGAGGTCAAGGCCCTCACCCCAGAGGACTTCGGCCTCACTCCCTTGGGCGACGTGTACGACAAGATGGTGGTGCGGCTCCTGGAGGTCCGCCAGTCCCTGGACATCATTGAGAGAGCTTTGGAGGCCATGCCCGATGGCCCGATCACCTCCCTCCCCAAGATTCCCGCCCTCCTGGCCCACCTCAAGAGGGCCGAGGGCGAGGGTCTGGGCTGGCACGAGGCCCCGCGGGGCGAGGTCATCCATTACGTGCGGTTGGTCTCCGGTGACGAATCGCCCCTTGTTTGGAAGGTCAAGGCCCCCACCTATTCCAACTTGATGAGCTGGTACCCCATGTTTGAAGACCAAGAGATCGCGGATATCCCCATCATCGCGGCTTCCATTGACCCCTGTATCTGCTGCATGGATCGCGTGCACCTCGTGCGCAGCGGAAAAGAGGAAACCTGGACGAAGGCCGAGCTCCTGCGCCTTTCGTGGGAGAAGACGCGGAGGATGCGGCGGTGAGCGGCTGGACGATTTTTGGTCAGGCGCTTTTGGTTCTCGTGGGCGGCGGTGTGGTGGGGCTGGTGTATCGCGGTTTGGACCGCAAGATCGCGGCGCGCATGCAGGCCCGCATCGGTCCCCCCATCCGCCAGCCCTTCCTCGATGTGGGGAAACTGTTGGTGAAGGAAACCGTGATCCCCAGGACCGCGGTGAGCTGGCTTTTCGCGGCGGCGCCGTTTCTGGCGGTCTTGGCTTCCTTCACCGCTCTCCTTTACCTCCCCCTTGGGCCTTTCCCGCCCGTTTTAGAGGGGCATGGCGACGCCATCCTCGTCCTTTATCTCTTGGCCGTGCCGGCCCTGGCCATGGCCCTTGGGGGGTTCGCCTCGGGTTCTCCGTTGGGCGTGGTGGGCGCCCAACGGGAGCTTGTGATGCTCATGTCCTACGAGTTCCCCCTGGCCGTGGTCCTCGTGGCCATCGCCTGGCGCCTTTCGGTGCGCGGCTTCGCCCCGGCTTTTTCCTTGGGCACGCTGGCCGCCCACCCCCTTTGGACCTCGGTAGGCCCCCTTGGGGTGATCGGCCTGGCCGTGCTTTTCCTTGTGCTTTTGGTGGTGACCCCCGCGGAGCTCGCGAAGATCCCGTTTGATATCCCTGAGGCAGAGACGGAGATCGCCGGCGGCCTCATGGTGGAGTATTCCGGCACCTACTTGGCCCTCTTTTACCTCGCGGACGCGGTGCGCACCGTGGTCATGGCCGGGCTGGTGGTGGCCCTCTTCATCCCCCACGGCATCGCGGCGGCGGTGGGGCTTTCCGGCGCGGCCGCCTCCGCCTTGGATTTTCTCTTTTGGCTGTTCAAGGTTTTCCTGGTGATGGTGGCGGCGGTGACCACCGTGCGGGTGGGCATGGCCCGCCTCAAAGTGGACCAGATCGCCCGCGGCTTTTGGCTTTGGGGCACCGCCGTGGCCCTGGGCGGCCTCCTTCTCCTCGTCTTGGATAAGGTGGTGCGGGGATGATCTTCAAGACCTTGTTCTCCCAGTTTCTTTCTCGACCGGCGACGAACAGGTTCCCGGCCAAATACATGCCCAAATCCGTAACGACCTTCTTGGCCCAGGTTCAGGCCGGCCGGGACGAGATCCATCCGCCCGTTTCGGTGCCGCCAAGGTTCCGGGGAAAGATCGCCTACGCCCGGGAGAAGTGCATTGGGTGTCAACTGTGCATCCGGGTCTGCCCGGCCCAGGTCATCGAATTTAAGCCCGCGGTGAAGAAGATCCGTATGCATGTGGCCCGCTGTACCTTCTGCGCCCAGTGCGTTGACGCTTGCCCCGTGAACGCCCTTTCCCTGAGCCCTGAGTTTCTTCTTGCGGACACCAACCGGAACTCACCCGCTCTCACCGTGGAGTAGAAAAAAAGGGCGGGAGCCCGCCCTTTTTCGTGGGGCGCCGCGGGTGAGGTTACTGCCCTAGCGCTTCTAACTTCGCCGCCAGGACCTCCCGAAGGTCCGGAAGGACGCGTACCAGTGTCATTCCGCGCAGGAAGTCCACGCGCACAAGGGGCCTTGCGGGAGCCCTGGGGCGGCCCACCGGAGCGCCCCGAAGGGACACCTCAGGCTTCTCCGCTGGCAAAAGCCGAGCCTTAACGCGCTCCCACTGGGCCTCCCACTGGGCCACGGTGAGGATCTTCTTCAGCCCGGCAACGAACTTCTCCTCCAGGGCCCGGAGCTTCTCCCGGAGTTCCTTCTGGTAGGAAGACAGAAGCTCCCGGAGCTCTTTCCCCGTGCCTGTGAACGTGAGGAGGTCCGCATGGAGTTTCTCCGGCATGGCCACGATTTCCTCCCGCAGCGGCATCAGTTCATCCACAAGGGCAAGAACGGCTTTCATCTGGGTCGGGGAGAGCTCTAAAGCGTTGATCCAGATGAGGAGAAGGTTTTCCCGCCCCACGCCTGCGCCCAGATGGGCTCCCGGGCCCTGTCCGAACGCGCCGAACGTCACCAGCCCCAACGCCGCAAGACCAAGGGCGACCTTCCTCATAGGTCGAAAATCACCTCCATCACCATTTTCCTCCCCTCCGGTGGAGAGGCAGTATAGGTTTTGTGGAGAAGCGGTGGAGGTGGTCCGGTATACTTTTCCCAGGCCATGGTCATTTTGCGCAGGCGCGGGCAAGTTCTCACCGTCCCGGCCGGGAAAACTTTGGAGAGGATCCTGCGGGAGGCTGGGGTCCTCCCGGACACGGTGCTGGTGGTCCGGGATGGAAAGATCGTGCCCCTTCACTATCAGCCCCGGGACGGCGAGGAGTTCGAGCTCATAGAGGTTATCTCTGGGGGATAGGGTGCGCTGTTCCTTTTGTGCGAACGAACCGGTCCTTCGCCTCCGCCATGCCAACCTGCGCCTCTGCCCGGAGCACCTCGTGGCCCGGGTGGAGAAGGAGGTAGGGCAGACCATCCGGGAGTTCCGCATGGTTCAGCGTGCGGAGAAGATCCTTGTGGCCGTCTCCGGAGGCAAGGATTCCCTTGGGCTTTGGGCGATCCTCACCAAGCTTGGGTACCAGGCGGAGGGGCTCTATATCGACCTTGGCATCGCCGGATATTCCGCGCGGTCGCGGGAGTTCTGCGAAGCCTTTGCTCGGGAGCAGGGGCTTCGGCTCCACGTCCTCAAGCTCGAGGAGGAGCTTGGGGCGGGGTTGGACGAGATCGCCCGGAGCCTGCGGGGGGAACCCTGTGCTCACTGCGGCGCGATCAAGCGGTACCTTATGAACCGCGCGGCCGTGGCCGGCGGTTACGGGGCCCTGGCCACCGGCCATAACCTGGACGACGAAGCGGCCACCCTCCTTGGGAACACCCTTCGTTGGGATCTGGAGTATCTGGCCCGGCAATACCCCGTCCTTCCCGCCGGGCCCAAGCTCGCCCGGAAGGTGAAACCGCTGATCTACATTTCCGAGCGGGAGATGGTGGCTTATTGCCTGATCACTGGGATCCGCTATATCTACGAGGAATGTCCTCACAGCATCGGTGCCCGCTCCCTCCGGCTCAAAGGCCTGCTCAATCGTCTTGAGGACGAGGCTCCCTCCACCAAGATCACCTTTCTCAAGTCTTTTTTGCGCGTGCATCGGTTGCTTCCCGCCCTAAAAGCGGCGGAGCTTCGGGACTGCCCGGCCTGTGGTATGCCCACTGCGGCCGAAGGGCCCTGCCGCTTCTGCCGCATCAAGGAGAGGCTGGCCCACCGTGCGCCCGCTTGAGCATGGCGAGCCGGTGATCCTCTGGGAGACCGGCCGGGGCCGGACCTTCCTCATCCGCCTCACTGCGGGGGGTGTGTTCCATTCCCACCGGGGGGTGATCCGCCACGACGAGGTGGTGGGAAAGCCGGAGGGAAGCGAGGTTCTTTCCTCCACCGGTCATCCTTTCCTCGTCTTCCGGCCGCGGGTAGCCGACCGCATGATGAAGGTCCACCGCCAAACCCAGATCGTCTACCCCAAGGATGCGGGCTGGTTTGTGCTGGCTCTGGACCTTTTTCCTGGGGCGCGGGTGATCGAGATGGGCACGGGTTCCGGCGCCTTCACCATCCTCCTTGCCCAGCTGGTGGGGCCGACGGGCAAGGTCTACACCTTCGACCGCCGGCCCGATTTCCTCTACAACGCCATGGAGAACATCCAAAAGCTCGGATATGCGGAGCGGGTGGAGGCCCAGATCCTCAGCGCAGGCGAGCCCTTTCCTGTCTCCGATGTGGACGCGGTCTTTTTGGATCTCCCCACGCCCTGGGAGGCCATCCCGCCGGCGCGGGAGGCCCTGGCTCCCGGACGGCCCCTCGCCCTCCTTGTGCCCACGGCCGAGCAGTTGAAACAGGCGGTCAAAGCTTTGGCGGAAAACGGTTTTGTTTGGGTCGAGGCTGTGGAGCTTTTGGAGCGAAAGATGCTCGTGCGCGAGCGGGAGGGCGTGCGCCCCCTGGAACGCATGGTGGGCTTCACCGGGTACCTCCTCTCCGCGCGCAAGGCTCTCCTCCCGCGTCCCTCCCCGCCGGAAACCCTCGCGGGCGAGGAGCCCGCTTCGGATCAAGGGGGTTAAAGTCCCGCCGCCCACCTTAGGGGATCCTGCCGAAAGTAACGGGATAAAAGGGCGTAGAGCTCCGGGGAAAGGGCCCAAGGGTCGCTGAAAAAAAGCTCCACTGAGACGGCGAAGAACTCCGGCGGACTCAGAGTGGGGGCGCTGGTTTTGTGTTCCCGGAAGAACACCTCCGCCCAAGGCTCGCGCAGTTCCGGTGGAAGCACAGGCACGCCCTGCATGGCGCCGTCCTCGAGGTCCAGCTGGTGAGCGAACTCGTGGACCACCACGTTTCGTGCGCCCGGGCCAAAGCCGGCGCCCTCCACGGCGTCCCAGGCCAGGACCACGGTTCCCAAGGGCCACGACTCACCGGCCCGTACCTCCACCCCCTCCTCCACCGTTCCGGCCGGCCCCAGACGGGTGTAGGGGGCTACATAAAGCGTGGGATAGACCACCACCGTGCGCATGAGCGGGAAATAATCGGTTTCGCGATGGAGAAGGAGAAGGCAGGCGTTCCCCGCCACCGTTACCCGCACCCGGTCGTCCACCTGGAACCCCGCCGCGCCCTCGAAGCGCTTTTCCGCGAGGAAAACGTGGACGTGCCCAAGGATCTCCTCCTTATCTTCCGGCGGAAGAAGAGGAAAGACGGGGATTCCCGGGAGAAACGATTCCCAACCGGGAGGAAGCGACCGGCGGCGGAGCCTCTCCCTCCGCCACTCCCGCAGGATCACGGCTCCCCGGAGCCGGTCCCAAGGGTGAGCCTAAAGCGCAGGTTTCCCAGGCTCAGCTCGAAGGAGATGAAGCCCGCCACCACCTGGAAGCGCGATGGGGACCAGGGGGCGGGGTTTATTTCTGGGACGCCTTTCATCATGAGCCCCCCGGCGACCCCCAAGGGGCCCCACTGGCCGCTCAAGGTGAAGGATTGGGAGGTCAGGTTCCAGCTCTGAAGCGTGGAAAGCCCTTGGAGTTCCCAGCCCTGGAAGGAGAGGCGGAAGCTCCAGGTGTGCCAGAAGGCGGGGGTCTCGCCGCCCAAGCTCAGGGTGGTGGACCAGGCTCCGGAGAGGTTTGCAGCCCAAGCGGACACGGCCACCATCATCAATAATCCCAAAAGCGCCCACCGCACCATACGGCCTCCATCATACCATTCCCCCGGCTTTCCTGGAAGGGGAGGGAGGGAAGCCCTCGACCAAACCTTTGGTCCCCTGGTTTCCTAATGCGGAGGGAAAGGGTTCCATAGCCTCCGCTCCACCTCAGGGATCAGGTCGATCACGGTGGCCCCGCGGTGGTACATCACCACGTCTTTGGTCATAGTGTCCTGTCTATTGGGTTTGGGCTTCATGATCGCTTCCTGTCTGGATTTCCGCAAAGCCCCGCAGCCTTGGCTTTTTTCGCTCCCCCTTTAGGGAGCTGAGCACAGGGTACAAGGGCTCTTCCACCGCCTCTTGCCCCTGACCCGGAGGAGCCGGAGCGGGGGGCGGGGCCCGGTTGCACCTGCAGCCCGTGCTGGTCACCTCGGTCACTCGGGACGACCTGCCAGACGGCGGCGCAGGCCACTTCGCGGCCACCGTGCGGGCCATCCGTTGCCGGAGGCCGGGGTGGAAGTCCTGATTCCTGATTTTCGGGGGCCAGTGGCCGCACTGGAAACGGTCCTGGAGGCAGGCCCCGACGTGGTGAACCACAATATGGAGACCGTCCCCCGACTGTACCCGGTGATTCGTCCCCAGGCCGATTATCGGCGCTCGCTGAGTCTCCTCTCCTGGGTCAAAACTCGCGCTCCCCGCATGGAGACCAAATCCGGGCTTATGCTGGGGTTGGGGGAACAGACGGCGGAGGTCCTGCGGGTCTTCTATGACCTGCGGGAAGCCGGGTGTGACCTGCTCACGCTGGGGCAATATCTTCAACCCACCGAACAGCAACACCCGGTCGTTCGGTATATTCCCCCGGACGAGTTCGCCGCCTACCGGGAGAAAGCGGAAACCATGGGATTCCGGAGAGTGGTCGCCGGACCGCTGTTCCGGAGCTCGTATCTGGCCCGACGATTGACCGGGCCTTCCTGAGGATGGCAAACTGGGGGTTCGAAGGCAGGTTGGGAAAGGAGATGGGTGAGATTTCCTCACCCTTCTCCCGGCGGCTGTGCCGCCTAAAGAGCCGTAGGTGGGTGAGGCCAACCGATGTCCCAACGGATGTCCGAACCTCGGCGCCCCGTTTGCCCGAATCTCCGCTCTATGGTATAATAATTTTATCCCAGGGGAGTCCGGGCGAGCCGGGCTGAGAGGGCGTCCATTGGCTGGATGCCA
>ERZ1685331.46-NODE-46-length-41858-cov-21.271392_pt1 | contig 41858 bp, 30 predicted proteins | sample MGYA00580194_ERZ1685331 | MGnify/ENA primary metagenome ERZ1685331 (study PRJEB41501, sample SAMN08275520) | hot springs metagenome | biome: alkaline hot spring; material: microbial mat | place: Russia: Ush-Beldyr | collected 2015-07 | depth 0.5 m m ...
GGTTCATCGTGTTAGAAGAACAGACGACTTCTGTGCCTGGCGTGCATCTGGATATAGCGAAGATGCCGGGACACTGGCTGCTGGCCCGGATGGGCAAGCGCATCCTGCGCCCTGGCGGGCTTGAGTTGACACGGAAGATGCTCGACGCACTGGCAATCGATTCACGCGATCATGTCGTCGAGTTTGCGCCGGGTCTGGGAATGACAGCACGCCTGACACTTGCGCGGCAGCCAGCATCGTACACTGGCATCGAGCGTGATGAAGCCGCTGCAGAAAGCGTTCGCTTATTCCTGTCCGACGCGCGCTATCGCTGTCTGGTGGGGAGCGCTGAGGAGAGCGGGCTGAAAGATGCAGCGGCGACCGTCGTCTATGGCGAGGCGATGCTTACGCTGCACACGCCAGGGCAGAAGGCGCAGATCGTCCGTGAGGCGTATCGCATTCTGAAACCCGGTGGACGGTACGGTATTCACGAGTTGGGGTTGACCCCTGACGACCTGAGCAAAACGGAAAAAGACGCCATCCTGCGCGATCTCTCTGCGGCAATTCATGTCGGCGCTCGACCGCTCACTTCTTCAGAATGGCGCGCTGTTCTGGAAACTGAAGGGTTTCAGGTGCGCGCAGCGTTTGCTGCGCCGATGCATCTGCTGGAACCAAAGCGTATGATCCAGGACGAAGGATTGAGACGGGCGCTGTGGATTGTCTTCAACATTCTCCGCACGCCGGCAGCTCGCCAGCGCGTTCTGGCAATGCGGCGCGTCTTTCGCACATATCAGGACTATCTGATGGCGATCTCACTCATCGCAGTCAAACCGGAGGCAGTATGAACGCCACAACATTTCTCGACCTGGCGGAACAGGTGACTATTCCTGAAGATGGCACAATCAGCCGCACCCTGTACCAGGACGACCGGTTGAAGGTCGTGCTGTTCGGTTTTGCCGCCGGGCAGGAACTTTCGGAGCATACTGCATCGATGCCAGCGATCATGCACTTCATCCAGGGTGAGGCGCGAGTGACGCTGGGCAATGAGACCATCGATGCGCGCCCAAACACCTGGGCGCATATGCCTGCACATCTGCCGCACAGCATTCATGCCAGAACGTCCGTTATTATGCTGTTGCTTTTGCTGAAAGGATTGTAGTCACACATGCTGTATCTCTTTGTTCTCACACTCCACAACGTGATGCGTTGGGTGACGCTGGTCGCCGCAACCCGGGCGTTATATCGCGCCTATCGCGGCTGGTTCGGCAGACGCCCGTGGATGCCGGACGATCAGCGCGCCGGGCGCTGGTTTGCCCTGGCGCTCTCGCTGCAACTGCTGATCGGCGGGGTCTTTTACTGCCTGCCGGACTCGATGGCGCAACTGGCATGGACGAACCTGGACGCCGTGATGCGTGAATCGTCGCTGCGCTTTTTTGTCATCGAACACAGCGTGCAAATGGTTGTTGCGCTGAGTCTGGCGCATATGGGCAGCGCGCTGGCGCGCCGGGGGCGCAATGATGCAGCGCGCCACCGACGCGCTGCGTTGTTCTTCTCGGTCAGCCTGCTCATCACGTTTGCCGCCATCCCCTGGCCCTGGACGCCGCACGAGCGACCGCTGGTGCGCCTGGGCTGGGAGTGGTAGCGAGAGGAGGCGTGTATGGCCGAAACAACTCCTGGTTCGGTGCGTCTGCGCCCGATTGCACTCCCCGTTGAACACGGCGGCTGGGGATTTCTCGGTGCGCCGATCATCCTTGGACTGTGGGTGGCGCCGTCAGTCGCCGGTTTCTGGTTGAGCCTGGCGGCATTGGGAGCCTTTCTGACACGTCAGCCGCTCAAACTCGCGCTTGGTGATCGGCAGCGCGGTAAACGTCACCCGCGCACGGCGTGGGCAGAGCGATTCGTTACGCTGTACGGCATCGGTGCGCTGCTGGCGTTCCTTGCCGCCTGGCTGACAACGGCGCATCCGTTCTGGTTGCCGCTGCTGCTGGCGGCGCCGCTCGCACTCGTACAGTTCCGTTACGACCTGCTCAAAGAGAGTCGGTCGTTGCTGGCGGAGGTCTGCGGTGCGCATGCGCTCGCGGCGCTGGCAGCGGCGCTGGTGCTGTGCGGCGGATGGCAGACGATCCCGGCGCTCCTGCTCTGGTTCTTGCTGGCGCTCAAAGCAACCGCCGCGATCATCTATGTGCGCGCCCGAATCCGCCAGGCGCGCAACGTTCCCGCTGCACGCGCGCCGGTCTACCTGACGCACGCCAGCGCACTGGCGGCAGTTGTCGGGCTGGCGGAGGTCAATCTGGTTCCCTGGCTTGCCGCAATAGCCGTGGGTTTTACGATGGGCTGGTGATGATGCGCCGCGTGCATTGAACGAAACGCAAACGAGAAAAGAGGTCCCGGTGATCATAACCATACCTGCGCCTCAGACAACCCCGACCGCCAGACGACGAACCCTGTACTTCAATACTCAGCCACACTTCCTGACCGTTTCAGACGATCTGCATACCACCTTTTCGTTCGACCGGGAAGGGCGATTGCTCGGCGCTTTTCTCGACGGCGTCAACTATCGCCGCGGTTTGTGCGGCGATATTCTGATGAAGCGCGCAGGCGTCGCAGAAGGCAAACTGCGGCGCATGCTCACCCCAGACGAGCGCCGACAATTGCTCTCGCGCATCAGCGTCCACATCGTGACCATCCGGGAATACGCCCGGAATGCTGCCGGGGTCGAAGTGCGCACATGGCTGGATCGCGCGCTGACGTGGAACACCGCGCGCCTGGAAGCGGAACGGGAGGCTTTTTATTCGATCTACAAACCGATCAGCATCCTGCCGCCTGATCAATACCTGTCGCTGGTGCTTCAGGTTGCCGAGGGGTGCAGTTGGAACCGCTGCACGTTCTGCACCCTCTACCGTGATCGCAGGTTCCGCATCAAATCGCCAGGCGAATTTCGGCGTCACGTTCAGCAGGTCAAAGCCTTTGTCGGCGCCGGAATCAATCTGCGTCGATCTATCTTTCTTGGCGACGCCAACGCGCTGATCATCCCGCAACCCCGCCTGCGCGATTTGCTCGCCATTGTTCACGATGAGTTTCCATTCGGCGTCCCTGGCGGCATGAAAGGGGTCTATGCCTTTCTGGACATCTTCGGCGCAGAGCAGAAAACACTCGATGAATACTGTGAGATGCGCGACGCACAGGTGAAGCGCGTCTACCTTGGGCTCGAAAGTGGTGATGAACAGGTCTTTCGCCTGCTGAACAAGCCCGGTTCTCCGGCAGCGTGTGTCGAAGCTGTGCGGACAATCAAAGCCGCTGGCATCAATGTGGGCATTATTTTGCTGGCAGGCGCGGGGGGAACACGCCTGGCATCGGCGCATGTCACCCATTCGCTCGCTGCACTCACGGCGATGAACCTGGGCGATGGCGACCTGGTGTACGTGTCGCCACTGATGGTGTCGTCTGATAGCCCGTATATGCAATGGTTACGTGAAGCACAGAGCGAACCGCTGAACGCTGGAGCCGTTCGGCAGCAACTCGAGCAACTCAAAGCGGGAGCAAAGCATATCTGCGGCAGTGGAGTGAAAGTGGCGCTGTATCACCTGGATGAGTTTATTTACTGAGGTACGTTTCACTCCTGAAAGAACTGCGCGACCGGAACCGGCAGCGGCGCCGCCTGCGACGGCAGCCGCGCCTGCCCGCGAAAGGCGCCACGAGAACGATAGGACCCCTGCTCCAGAACGAGAACCTCCACCGTCTGTGCTGCCGGATCAACAACCCAATACTCACGCACGCCAGCGCGCGCATAGGCATCCTGTTTCTCGCGCCGGTCATACCCTGCCGTGCCGGGGGACAGAATTTCCACCGCCAGGTCGGGCGCGCCGATGATGCGGCTGCGGGTGATAATGCCAAGATTGGCGCTCAGAACGACGATGATATCCGGCTGCACCACGGTATCGGGCGCCAGTTCGACATCGGTTGGCGCTGCAAAGACGCGCCCTAAACCCGCGAACTGGATATGGGTGACAAGAAACGTGACCATTCGCGCGCTGACGCTCTGATGTCCGGTTTCTGGCGCTGGCGTCATGTAGAGCACTCCCGCAATGATCTCGTAGCGGTTCCCGTCTTCCGGCAGCGCCGCATAGTCGGTATACGTCCAGCGTCCCTGCGCAGGTCCGCTCATCGGCGTAACGACAGTGACGATAGGGAGGGTGTCGAGGAGGTCTGATACGGTCATGGAGCGCCTGCCTTTCACGCGCATTCTCCGGTATTGTAGCATGCTCGTATTCATCTGGCAGAGGGAATGAGCGGAGATTCTGGAAGGTGAAAAGACGCGAATGTGGATTCTTACTAATACAGGAGCGACATCGACAGCGAAGCCTTTCAGCAACCGCCAGTGTTAGCACAGTGATCGGTTGTCCAAAGGGACATTTGTCTGATTGGTCAGACACAGGCACATTTCTTCGGTCCAGAGACCCTGGATCACTGCCAGATCGATTTCTACGCCGCTCTGGGACCACACCAGATCAACACCAGCGCCTCAACAATAGTCGTCAGCGTTTGGTTACGATCAGTTCGCGTATCGGCTGGTTCAACTGTGCTCATACACTTCACTCCTGAAAGAACCGCGCGACCGGAACCGGCAGCGGCGCCGCTTGCGACGGCAGCCGCGCCTTTCCGCGAAAGGCGCCGCGCGAACGATAAACGCCCTGTTCCAGAACGAGAACCTCCACCGTCTGTGCTGCCGGATCAACAACCCAATACTCACGCACGCCAGCGCGCGCATAGGCATCCTGTTTCTCGCGCCGGTCATACCCTGCCGTGCCGGGGGACAGAATTTCCACCGCCAGGTCGGGCGCGCCGATGATGCGGCTGCGGGTGATAATGCCAAGATTGGCGCTCAGAACGACGATGATATCCGGCTGCACCACGGTATCGGGCGCCAGTTCGACATCGGTTGGCGCTGCAAAGACGCGCCCTAAACCCGCGAACTGGATATGGGTGACAAGAAACGTGACCATTCGCGCGCTGACGCTCTGATGTCCGGTTTCTGGCGCTGGCGTCATGTAGAGCACTCCCGCAATGATCTCGTAGCGGTTCCCGTCTTCCGGCAGCGCCGCATAGTCGGTATACGTCCAGCGTCCCTGCGCAGGTCCGCTCATCGGCGTGGCAATGGTGACAACCGGAAGGGTATCGAACGGTGCTGCTACTGTCATATGAGCCCGCCTTTCACGAATGTCTGCTGGCATTGTAGCATGCCCGCCTGAGTCTCATTCGGATGCGGTCACGCATTGGCAAGACGCTTGAGCGCTCCAGTTGCGTGACGTTTGGGAGCACACAGATTTGCACCAATCAGGGCGGATAGCCATAGATCGATCGGCTTCTCTGACGGAAAGATCCGCGCGAATCCGTTGCATCCGCGTGAATCCGTGTTCTATTCACGCAAGATGATGCCTGGACTCATCTCACTTTCCGTGCCCGCTCATGCTGATGCCGAGCAGCGTCGCCGCCGTTGCGAAGCGATCGGTCCAGAGGCGCGCGCGCTGATCGCCGGTGATAACGCGCGCTGCCAGTGCAGTGTAGTGGGTTGCGCGAATGGCGAAGAGGTCGTTCTGGGCGCGCCAGAGGTCAATCTCGAACGGCAGCGCGCGCACCAGCCGCGCCAGGCTCAACAGGCGGTCGAGGAGCGCCGATGACTCGGGATCGGTCAGGAGCCGCGCGGTGACCTGTTCGATGGAGCGGCACAGTTCGCCGATCAACGGCTCGCGCGCCAGCGAGACGCCTGCCCGGCGCGCTGCGTCGATCAACGACCGCGCCCGATCAAAGTCTGGCGGCTCTGCCGTCAGCGCGCGGTAGACCGCCATGCTCATGGCGTACTCCGCAGCCCTGGCGACTTCCGGCGGCAGCGGAATGCCCTGGTTGGTCAGGAACGAAATGAGCGGCGTATGCCGGTCGTAGAGACGCTGGTAGGCGGCAGCGGTCTCCTCGAGCGCCGGCGTCAGGATCGCCTGGACGATCGCGCGCTGTTCATCGTAGAAGACCGATTTAAGCGAGTAATCAAGCCGCCCGAAGTGATTGGTCAGCGCCTGAACGACCCCCGCAAGATCGGCGCGCTCGAAGGCTGGTGAAATGGTATGGAGCAGGTCGGCATAACTTGCAGCGCCATCTTCGGTGCGCACCCCGCCGATCAGGTTCTGATCGCCAAGGTGCAACACACCATAGCGCAGTTCCGCCGCCTCGAGCGTAATGGTCGACGTCACCCGCGCCACGCCCAACGCCAGTTTTGCATGACCAGCCTCCATCACGCGGTGCCGGCGTTGCTCGACGGTGTAGCAGTAAACTTTACCTGGTGCGCTCTGCGCATTGAAGAGCGACGTGGCGGCATAGTGCGCCGCCACCTGGCGCAGATCGACGACATGCGGCAGCACCAGTTGCTCATAGACGCCACGACCGTTGACAAATTGCGGGAGATTGCTCGGCGCTTCCGCCAGACGCCGCAGAAACTCCGGTTCCAGGTCTTCGCCATCGATCGTCCGCGCCAGTTGAATGGCGCGTGCCGCATACTGCAACACTTGAACCGTTTCGAGACCTGAAATCTCGGCGAAGAACCAGCCGCAACTGGTGTACATCAGCATCGCCTGGCGCTGAATTTCGAGCAGATGCAATGCGTCGACCTGCTCTTCGGCGCTCAACTCGCGTGTTTCGTGTTCGGCGAGGAACGTGTTGATCGACTCGGGCGACCGGTCGAGCACCACTCGAATGTAGTCGTCGCGCGCTGCCCACGGGTCGAGGAGCAGACGCTCGGCGGCGGCCTCGAAACGCGCCGCCAGCGCATCACGCAGCCAGTCGAGCGCAGCGCGCAAGGGCGTGCGCCAGGTTTGTTTCCATCCCTCGCGCCCGCCATTGCTGCACCCGCAGTCGCTGCGCCAGCGCTCGATGCCGTGGAAGCAACTCCACGAGGTGCGCTCCGCGATCTGCACTTCATGCGTCGGCGGGTGAATGGCGAGAAACTCGGAGTAGTTCGTCAGGCGCGCCATCCGCTCGCGTTCCAGATAGGAGAGCGCATAGGCGAGCGCCATGTCGCCGCGGGGATGGTGGTGCCCATAGGTTTCGCCGTCAGTGGCGATATGGACCATTTGCGGCCCCGTTCGCCCGTTGAACCCGCCAAGCAGGCGATGAGCGAAGTTGCCGCCGTTGTAGAGCAATCCCTCGAATGCGACGGCGCGCGAGATCGGACCATCGTAGAAGAAGATGACGACCGAGCGGCCTGATGGGAGCCGTTGCAGATACGGCATTGTCGGATCAATTTTGCCGCCGCTGACATCCTGCCATGCGGTCGCGCCGATCTTGCGCACCGCGCGCGCCTGATAGGGCGACAGAATGGTGAAGTGAATGCCGCACTCCGCCAGCGTTTCCAGCGTCTCGAGGTCAACGGCGGTCTCGGGCAGCCACATGCCCTCCGGCATGCGCCCGAAGCGCCGCTCGAAATCGCGGATGCCCCAGATGACCTGCGTGCGCTTGTCGCGTTTGTTGGCAAGCGGCAGGATCATATGGTTGTACGCCTGGGCAATTGCCGCCCCATGCCCTGAGAAGAGCACGCGACTCTGTCGGTCCGCTTCGATAATGGCGTGGTACGTTGCGGGAACATGCTTTTCGAGCCAGGCGAGCAGGGTCGGACCAAAGTTGAAACTGATGCGCGCGTAATTATTGACGATGTGAACGATACGGCCATCGCCGTCCAGAATGCGCGACGCTGTGTTGGGCGTGTAGCATTCGGCGGCGATACGTTCGTTCCAGTCGTGGTATGGATGGGCGGAATGCTGCGGCGCGATGGTTTCGAGCCACGGATTTTCCCGCGGCGGTTGATAGAAATGCCCGTGGATGCAGATATAGCGTTCCAAACCTCACTCCTGCTTCTTGCGCTCTTCCCACAGTTCAGTAAACGTCTTGCGCGCAAATGGCGGAAAATCGCGCTGCTTCGTCCATCCATCGAGCGGCGGCGGCAGCCAACCCACCCGTCCGTTCCGCGCCAGCAGATGGGTGCCGAGCGACGCCATTTTGCCTCCCAGACGGTAGAGTGCGGCGTTGCTCATCGCCTGACGCCAGCCGAACATTGCGGGCGGTTCGTACACTTCATGCTTTCCGTTTTTCACTGCATCGGCACGCAACCGCAATAGCAGATCGGGAATGGCGATCCTGACCGGGCATGCCCACTCGCACGCACCGCACAGACTCGACGCATGCGGCAGTTTGTACGCATCGGGGAGATCCGGCTGCAACAGCGGCGTCAGAATAGCGCCGATCGGACCGGAATAGACCCCACCATAAGCGTGTCCGCCGATCGACTGATAGACCGGACAGGCATTCAGGCAAGCGCCGCAGCGAATGCACATCAGCGCCTCGGCATACTTCCCGCCAATGATGTCAGAACGGCGATTGTCGAGCAACACCAGGTGGAACTCTTCCGGTCCGTCCGGTTCATGAGGGCGGCGGGGTCCGCTGATGATCGAGGTATAGACCGAGAGGCGCTGCCCGGTCGCCGAGCGCGCCAGCACCTGCAACAGCACGCCGAGGTCGTCGAGGCTCTCGCAGATGCGCTCGATGCCCATGATCGCAACATGGATGCGCGGCGCAGTGGTCGTCAGGCGGGCATTGCCTTCATTTTCAACAATCACAATCGCACCCTCGCTCGCCACGCCGAAATTCACCCCGCTGATCCCCATGTCTGCCTGGAGAAAGCGCTGTCGCAGAACCGTGCGCGCCGTGCGGGTCATCGTGGGAATATCATCGGTTGGCTCCATGCCCAGGTGCTGGACAAAGAGATCACGCACCTGTTCGCGGGTCTTATGGATGGCAGGCGCAATAATGTGCGACGGCGTTTCACCTGCGAGCTGAATGATATACTCGCCGAGATCGGTTTCGATAACCTCCAGCCCGGCGTGTTCAAGCGCTTCGTTCAGATGAATCTCCTCCGATGCCATCGACTTCGATTTGACGATGGTGCGCACACCACGCTGCTGCGCCAGATCGAGGATATACCGGCGCGCCGCTGCGCCATCCTCTGCCCAGCAGACATGCCCACCACGACGCTCGACGTTGTCGGCAAGGCGCGCCAGCAGATCATCGAGACGCGCCAACGCCCCGGCACGGATCGCGCGCGCCTGATTGCGCAGCGTCTCAAAATTATCAACGTCGGCGACCGCCTTCGCGCGATTGCCAATAAAGCGCGTCGTCGCCCGCTCAAGCGCCGTTTGTAGCGATGGATCGTGCAACGCCCCATCCACCCGCTCAACAAACGCGACTGTGTGTGTTGCCATAGCCATTATGTCCTTTCCCGCCTCTAACCCTCACCCCTAACCCCTAACCCTGTTCGCCAGCACCTCGGCGAGATGGCATGCCCGCACTCCTGATTTCGATCGGCTGAGACCGCCAGCGATCTGCGTCATACAACTGGCGTCGCCAGTAACGACCAGGTCGCAGCCGCACTCGGCGATATGCGCCAGCTTGCGATGCAGCATTGCCTCCGAGATCTGATGCTGCTTGATCGCAAAGAGACCGCCGAAGCCGCAACATTCGTCGCTGCCGGGCAATGGCACAATGCGCGCGCCGGCAACGTTTTCGAGCAGCACGCGCGCCTGCCGCCCCAATCCCATATAGCGCATGCCGTGACAGGAGTCGTGAACTGCGATAACCCCCTCGTACCGCGCGCCCACCTCAGTGACGCCAAGCACATCGACCAGATATTCACTCAGTTCATAGGTGCGCTGCGCGAGTTCCTTCGCGGCGGCTGCGTGGCGCGTGCCGTGGAACAGTTCGTGGTACAGATGGCGGATCATGGCGCCGCACGAACCAGACGGAAGCACCACATCCCCCTGATTGCGCAGGATTTCGATGGTACGTCCCGCAACTGCATAGGCATCGTTGCGAAATCCGGCATTGAACGCCATCTGCCCGCAACACGTCAACCCGCGTGGAACAACCACCTCGACCCCCTGGCGCTCGAGCAGTTCCGCTGCGGCAAACCCGATGTTGGGATAGATCTGATCCACAATGCATGTTACAAAGAGTACAGCGCGCCGGCGCGGTTGCGCGGTCATCGAGGACCTCTTCTCTCTACTGAGACGATGCGTATTCGACACGCATTATAGCAAAAGTCATATCCAGCAGCGCACGGTGCGGTTCGAGCAGGGAGATGGATCAACGGCGCGAATGGTCAGGACATTTGGATGATCTGTTTGAAGTGCAGGCAGACTCTAATACATCTCTTATCTTTCGGCGGCATCCTTTCCGGGGCGCAGTGCGTCTATTGTAGTGAAATAGATATCGCGGCGGCCCACCACGATCAAGAGAACAAACAAACGCTCCTGCGCCAGACATCGCCGCCGCCATACCCCCTCTTTCGCGGTCGCCAGCGTGCGACCGTTTTTTGGTTGGTGAATCAGTGTGGCACAGGCACGGGGACCTGCCCCGCTATATCGACCGATTGGCGCAGGGCAGGCACGGGGGACCTGCCCCTACAGACCCGGCTGCTGGTTGCGAGCAGGCAGGCACGGGGGACCTGCCCCCTAACCCCTAAACCCCTACTCCAGCGACTCAAGCAGCAGTTCCGCCATATCCTTGCGCGCCAGTTGCTCGTCAACGCCTGCGTTCTTTGCCGCGTCCTCGAACATAACCATGCAGAAGGGACAGGCGAGCGCCAGTGTTTCCGGCTTCTCCTGCATCAACTGCTCCAGGCGGATGGCATTCACGCCGCGTTTGCCCCACCCTTCCATCCAGACGTTGCCGCCGCCGCCGCCGCAGCACATTGCGCGTTCGCGGTTCCAGTCGGGCGCTTCGACGAGGTGCACGCCGGGGATGGCGCGCAGCACATTGCGCGGCGAGTCGTAGATATCGTTGTAGCGTCCAATGTAGCACGGATCGTGGTAGACAACCTTCTGATTGATCGGTCGCTTCGGCGTGAGTTTGCCTTCGCGCACCAGTTGCGCCAGCAGGTCGGTGTGGTGAATGACCTCGTAATCGATGCCGGCGCGCCCACCAAACTGTGGATACTCGTTTTTGAGCGTGTTGAAGCAGTGGGCACAGGTCGTGACGATCTTCTTGAACTTATACTGGTGCATTGTCTCGATATTCGCCTGCGCCTGCGCCTGGAACAGCAACTCCTCACCCATACGCCGTGCCGGATCGCCGGTGCAACTCTCCTCCTCGCCGAGGATTGCGAAATCGACGCCAGCGCGCGTCAGCAATTGCACCATGGCGCGCGCGACGCGCTTCGAGCGCTCATCGTAGGCTGGCGCACACCCGACCCAGTAGAGCACTTCGGCGCTCTCTTTCTCCGCCATGGTCGGCACATCCAGCCCATCCGTCCAGGCGGTGCGTTCGCGTGTGGGCAGGCGCCACGGGTTCCCGGCACGCTCGATGCCCTCCAGCACCCGCTTGACATTCGACGGCACCTCGCTCTGGATCATCGTCAGGTTGCGGCGCACATCAACAATCAGATCGACGTGCTCGATCATCGCCGGGCACTCTTCCATACAGGCGCGGCACGTTGTGCAGGACCAGATTTCATTCTCGGTGTAGATTTCGTGCTCAATCAACGGCAGCGCCTCACGGTCGCCGTTGACCTTTGCATACACCGGCTGGCGCTCGGTGATCGGTTTGGGCGCTTCGTTGTACTGGTCAGTTGTCAACACCGTATGCGCGCGCCCAAGGCTGCCGTCGTGGAGCAATACCGGCTCGCCACGTTGCAGGTTCATCATCTTGGTGATGAGGAACTTAGGGGAAAGCTGCGATCCCGACGCATATGCCGGGCATTTCGACTGGCAGCGCCCGCACTGCATGCAGGCATCGAAATCGAGCCGTTGTTTCCAGGTGAAATCTGCCAGCGTCGCCACGCCAAGGCGCGGTTCGTCCTTCTCGATCTCAGCCTCCAGGTTTGGAATAGGGGTCAGGGCGCCTTTTGGTTCCAGATCGCGGAAGAAGACATTCAGCGGCGTGTAGAAGATATGCTGAAGCTTCGAGAACGGAATCGACGCAATGAAGGCGAAGGTGACCAGCGTATGGCTGAACCAGAAGAACAGGTGCAACCCCAGACCAACAGGGCTGCCATCGCCTAAACCGATGTTGCGAAAGATGATGGCCAGCCCGTAACCAACGAACGCGCGCGGCGCCCAATCCTGCGTAAAGACCGGGACGCCGCCGATCGTTTGATTCGCCAGGCGCAACCCTTCGATGAAGTAGCCGCTGATGCCGATATATCCGAGCACCGCCAGCGCCCACAAGTCGGTCCGTCGGTTATGCAGCCGGTCGGGATACTTTGTGTAGCGCCGATATGCCATCCAGAGAATGCCGGCAACAAACACCAGCCCCATGAAATCCATGATCAGCTCATAGTTCTTGTAGAACTCGCCAACCAGGATTTTCCCGGCGTCTTTCCCCATCAGTGGCACAGTAAAATCTTCCTCGACAGCAATAATGTCGGTGCCAATGAACAACGCCAGGAACCCAAAGAAGACCAGCGCATGCATAATGCCGGGACGTCGGTCTTTGAGAGTTTTCTTCTGACCAAAGACCTGCACCAGGAACTCGACCGTGCGCGCGCCAAGGTTGTTGATCCGCGCATCAGGGCGGCCCTTGCGCCAGCGGTTGACATCACGCAGGATGCCCCACGTCATCACTGCCAGGACAATGATTGCAGAACCGTATACCGTCAGCGAACCGAGCGTTTCACCAACATTCCAGTAAATCTCACGGATGGCTTCAGTCATACGGAGCTCCCCAGGGCCTCAGGGCCAGAACTATAATGGCGTTCTTCCAGGCGTCCGCCACAGCGAGGGATGGTTACGACTCAGGCGGGGCGCATCACTGCACTGTATTGTGCAAATGATAGCAGATGTGTCAATGCTTCCGTAGCATATCACGATCAATGCACTGCGTCAAAACAGCGCATAAGATGCACAGAGCACGTACAAATACTTTACATTGCACAGTATGCTGCGCGATCCGTCACAATCCTAGCATGCCGTGGCGCGCTGTGGAGAGAAGAGGATATGGCAGGAGGTTAAAGGTTCGTAACCGGTTCTGGCGGCTATCTTGATGCGGTCCTTCCCCAAAACAAAGATGGAGCAGGCGACGATGCCTGCCCCATCTGAACCACTTACCGGCAGTGACGCCATACCACCAGAATCAATAATGCGAATGCGTGCTGGTGTATGGTCCTGCCGCCTTCCCACTACCGGGACCCTGGCTTGCCCGACATGATCATCGACAGGAAGTACAACGTGGCGACGATCAGGACGATGGTGAAGAAAGCCATCAGGAACGGCGCCATAGCCAACCTCCTTCCACGAGAGACCTGTTGGAAAATGCGTTTTTATACTTTGAATACACTATCCACGCACTTCTCTCGCTTTTTTAGTATATCACGCTCCAGGACGAATTGCAAGGTTTCTTACTCCAGATGGGCCTGCTCTTGTATTTTTCCGACATATATCTAACATTATTCTAGCAAAAGCATTGTGCGCATTACCGGGGGAAATTTCTAATAATTTGCGCCGTAGCGGCGTAGCACTGCTACAGCACCACGGCGCACCGGCGCACGCCGTTATTCCCCCGTCCGCAGCACAATCTTCGTCGCGCGCGTTGACCCTGCAAGCAACTCTTCGAACGCCGCCGGTCCTGCCGCCAGTGGTCGTTCTTCGAGCCAGTCGCCGTCGAGGGAGACCTTTCCCGCCGCCAGCAGGTCGAGCGCGCGTGCAAAGTCGGCGTCGCTGTAGGTGAAACTGCCGATGACCGTAATCTCCTGGCGTACGATGTAATTGGCGGCCACCATCGACTCTTCTTCGTGCAATCCAATGAAGACAACGCGCCCGCCAGGGACGACCGCGCGCACTGCCTGATCGCGGGTGACGGTGAGCCCTACGGCGTCGATGACGGCATCGGCGCCGCCAGGCGCGAATGCCTGCACTGCTGCAAGCACATTGTCGCGCGCATTCACGGTCGCACTTGCGCCCCACGTCCGCGCAACCGCCAATCGTCGTTCGGAAACATCACTGACCAGAATCTGTTCAATACCGGCGGCTCGCGCTGCAACCAGGCAGAGCAATCCAATCGGTCCAGCGCCGAGTATCGCAAGGCGCTGTGGCGCACCAGCATGCGCCACAGCGCGCACACTGCACGCCAGCGGTTCGGTGAGCGAACCCAACGTCAGCGGCACGTGATCCGGCAGAGGAACGCACAGGCGCGCGGGAACCGCCACATATGCGGCGAATGCGCCTGGACGGTGGGCGCTGATCAGTTGCCGGTTGCGGCACAGATTGCTTTTCCCTGCCCGACAGAGATCGCATGCGCCACACGTCAGCAATGGGTTGAACGTCACCCGCGCGCCAGCCCGCGCAGGTGAACCATCGCTCAGCGTCGCGTCGCAGTCGAAGGCGATACGCCCTGCCGCCTCATGCCCCATGATCAGCGGCGGCTTGCGCAGGCTATTTTCTCCCAGATACCCGCTCAGTTCCGATCCGCAGATCCCGACCGCCACAACTTCGACCAACACCTCACCCGGTCCCAGCGCCGGCACAGGTTCACGTCGCAATTCCATCTTGCGCGGTCCCAGCCAGACCAGCGCGTCCATTGTGTGGTTGTGCATGCCTTTCACCTGCCCTCGCGCAACTGCTTCTTGAGCCGGAGCGGCTCAGAGGACGCCGTAAGAATCACCTTCATGCTTTCTACCTTCCATTGCGCCATGCACAGGCGTACTGCCAGCACGCCCGTACCCGCAACCTCCCCACCACGAGGAGACATCGCAGTGCAACGTCTCCCTGCTTCCCCCCTCGCGCCGCACGCCGCTCCGCTGTCAGCGCCAAACCGAATGGGAAGCGAAGAAGCCAATGCGCGCCGCACGCCGCTCCGCCGTCAGCGCCAAACCGAATGGGAAGCGAAGAAGCCAATGCGCGCCGCACGCCGCTCCGCTGTCAGCGCAGAATCGAATGGGGAGCGAAGAAGCCAATGCACGGCGCACGCCGCATGCCCCGCGCTGCACGCCTCAGATATACTCTAACTGGCTCACCCGCCGGCGCCATTCGGTTTTGATCTCCACCTGTGTGCCATTGCTCGCTTGAAAATCCATCAGCAGACGGTTGAAGACGTTCGGTTGATCGAGGAAGGGGAAGTGATTCGAGCGCGGCAGTTTGATGACCTGTTGCATCGAGGTGTGGTCATCGTGCAGAAAACGCGCCTGATCGCACGACACAATCGCGTCTTTTTCGCCGAAGACCGCCAGCAACGGCATCTCCAGGCGTTCGAGATCCTCGCGCAGATCGGTCTCGACGACCGACGCAATCACGCGCTGCACCACCGTTTCGGAGAGGCTGTCGGTATCTTCGATAATTTCGTTCAGAATCTGTGGATAATCGACATTGAGCTGCCGCATCAGGCGCGTCCAGATGTTGCTGGGTGCGGCGCGACCGAAGAGGCGCGACAGTGCGCCAGGCCGAACGTGATTCTGGATCTGCGATCCCTGGATTGGGGCGCTAACGATCATGAGGCGCGAAACCCGATCCGGATGCTGGCTTGCGACGCGGAGCGCGACCATTCCGCCCAGGCCATGCCCCACAAAGCTGGCTTTCGCAATGCCGAGCTGGTTCATAAAGTAGATGACCAGATCGACGTACTCAGCGATCGAAAATGCGCCATCGCGCCGATCCGACTCACCAAATCCCCAGAAATCGATGGCGAAGGTGCGATACCGTTCAGCAGCATGCTCCATGGTCGGCAACCAGTAGCGCCACGATCCCAGCCAGCTATGCAGAAAGATCACCGGCGCGCCGCGGCGACCGACAACCTCGTAGTGAACCAATCGATTGTCGATATGAATCGCGCTCATGATCGAGTCTGCTTTGTGGCTACCGGTTCCGTTTCCAACGCTGGCTGGGTCAGCGGGATAATGAAACTGAACGTACTCCCCTTGCCGGGCTCACTTTCGACCCACATCTGGCCACCGTGCATTTCGACATACGATTTGGCGATCGACAACCCGAGACCGGTGCCGCCCGCTTCATCGCGGAGCGGGTTGTCGGCGCGGTAGAAGCGGCGGAAGAGGTGCTGCTGCTGTTCGGGTGAGATGCCCACGCCGTTGTCGATGACATCGACCTGAAGCAAGCCGGCGGGGTTCAGTCCGGCGCGCAGTTTGACGGAACCTTCGGGATAGGTGTACTTCACGGCATTCGATGCCAGATTCAGCACAACCTGGGTCAGGCGCGTCTCATCAGCCACGACCGGCGGCGTATGCTCGGCGACCTCGATGCTGAACGACAGACGCTTGCGCTCGATCTCGGCGCGCAGCGTCTTGTTAACTTCCTCGAAGATAGCGTCGATGGAGACGTTCTCGAAGTTCAACCTGACCTTGTTATCGTCAATCCGCCCGATCTCCAGAATATCGTTGATCAGGCTCATGAGCCGTTGCGCATTATTCTTCACCACGCTCAGGAATGACATCTGCCCCTCATTGAGGGGTCCGCTGGCGCCAAGCATCAACAGGTCCACATACCCTTTGATCGAGGTCAGCGGCGTGCGCAGTTCATGGGAGACATTCGAGATAAATTTGCGCTTCGCGCGGTCGGCTTCAACTTCGCGAGTAATATCGTGGAGCACGACCACGCTGCCATATATGGTATCGCGCGGCCCGACCCAGGGCGCAAAATTGAGCACAATCGACTGATCGGGATGGGGCAGGTCCAACACCCGGTTATGATTCTTCTGCGCTTCAGTCAACGCCTGTAAACCCTTGTGCAGACCCTCATAGATACGCCGGGCGCGTTCCACAACCCCATCGTCCTCGCAGGAGTACTCTGCAATTCGCGCCAGCGGTCGGTTAGCGACAAACGTCGCCGGAATGCGGAGGATCTGCTCGGCAGCAGCGTTATACAGCACGATATGCTGCTGATCATCAACGACGATCACACCCTCGCCCAGGCTTTGCAGAATCGCCTGGTTCTTACTGTTTTCCTCGCGCTGCTGCGACCACAACTCGCCGCGTTCGGCGGCGATCTCGTTAATGATAGTATAGAGCGTCGCATTATGGATCACAATCGCCACTTCGTTTGCGATCGTCGCCAGCAATTGCAACTGGTCCCGGTTGAAGAAATTGACTTCGGGGCTGGTCAGGATCAGGACGCCGAGCGGACCATCCTGCTCCATCAGCGGCGCGGCGATCACCGAACGCACTTCTTCGGCGCGTCCCTCTTCGTGCAGCCAGCGCGGATCGTTGCGCACATCTGCAATGCAGACCGCCTCCCGCTGGTGCATCACCCATCCTGAGAGACCCACCCCTTTCTCAAACGCGATCGGGAAATTCTTTGAATCGACCGAACCATCAGCATTGAGCACAGCACGACAGGCAAGGCGTCCACTCTGAAGGTCGTGCAGCATGATCGAGCCGCGTCGCGCGCCGACCGCCTTCGACGCCAGTTCCAGCGCACGGTTCAGTGTCGTTTGCAGATCGAGGCTGGCAGTCAATTCCAGCGTAATCGCGTGCACTGCCTGCAACCGATCACGCTCGGCAGTGAGCCGGGCATATGCATCTAGCAGCTCTGCGGTGCGTTCATTGACCAGTTGCTCGAGTTCGGTATTGAAACGGCGCACCTCGGCAAACAGGCGCGCATTGCGGATCGCCTGCGCCGCCTGGCTTGCCAGCGCGAATGCGAGTTGGGCATCCTCTTCATCATACGCGCCGACGGTCGCGCTATCGACATTGAGGATGCCGATCACCTCATCGCCGAGCATGAGCGGCGCGCCGACCCAGCCGCGGATATGTTCCGTGCCCTCATCTACGCTGGAAGGCGGCGCTTCTCGGGCATCGACCAGAACCAACGGGCGACGGTTGTACACCACATACGCCAGCGATGGATCATCATCAACGGGCAGCTGAAGGTGCTCAACCCGCTCCCGGATCGATTCGTCGAAACCACGCGCCGCCACGATGCGCAGCATGTCCCCTTCGCGCAGCATGAGCGAGGCCGTATCGTAAGGAACGATCCGCGCCAGTTGGTCGAGAATCAACGCAAAGATATCATCGAGCGCCAGCACGCCGGTCATCATTTGCGCCACTTCGCGCAATGTATCCGCCACCCGGCGGCGCTCCTGCTCACTCTGGAACAGACGGACATTGCTCAGCGCGATGGCGGCCTGGTTAGCGACCGTCATCAGAAAGCGCTGCGCGTCCTCATCGAACTTGCCCGACTCATAACTCTGGACATTGAGAACGCCGAAGACCTCATCACCCTGAATGATCGGCGCACCCAGCCAGGAGCAGATCGGCGGCTCATCGAGATCGCACGGACTCAGCGCAATCGCCTCGACCTCCTGCTGGGTGCGCAACAGCAGTGGTCGCCGTTCGAGAATCACAGTCGGCGTCAACCCGCCCGCCAGATCATCAAGGACAATAACCTCGGTTTCTCGGTCGGGCGCGCGGCGGCCATCCTCATAGACGAGCGGGAACGTCAGGCGGCGCGTTTTGGCGTCGTACAGCGCGATAAACGATTGCGACGTATCGAGCACCTCGCTCATGCCGTGGTGGAGCGCCTCCAGAATCTCCCCGGTGCTGAGCGAGACGTTGATCGCCTGACTGATGTGGTTCAATGCGGTCAACTCAGCAATTCGCCGCTCGCGTTCGGCGAACAACCGCGCGTTCTCGAGCGCAATCGCCGCCTGATCAGCAATACCCGCCAGCAACGCCACCTCGTCGGCGCTGAATGCCCGTTGCGACACGGTCATGACGCTCAACACACCGATCGTCTGTTCGCGGTAGGCGACCGGAACACCCATAAACGAGGTGTACTGATGCTCACGGTTGAACTGCGGATAGAGCGACGTGCCATCTTCCTCAACATTCGGCACCACCAGCGGTTGACCGCTCGCTGCAACGCGCCCTGTCAGCCCTCTGCCAATCGGCACGCGCAGCACCCGCGCCATGTCGAACGGAATGCCCTGCATGGCGGCAGGGGTGAGGAACCCTTCGGCGTCGATCCTCCAGAGCGCAACCGTGTCAACCTGCAACTGTCCGGCGACGATCGCCATGAGCGATTGGAGCACGTCGTCCGGTTTGAGCGAGGAACTGAGCACCTGTGCGGCGCGCAGCAACGCCGACAGTTCGCCGACTTTGCGTCGCAATGCCGCCGCACTGTCGCGCGCTTCGGTGAACAGGCGAATATTCTGCACACCGAGCGCCACCTGCACTGCGACCGTGTTCAGGAACGCCAGTTCGCGATCACTGTAGGCGCCCGGCGTGTCGCTTTGCAGCACGATCACACCGACGACCTCGTGCTCACCCACCACCAGCGGCACGCCGACACTCGACGCAAACGCCTGGTCGGCGTCGGCGAGACGCATCCTGTCCAGACACAGGTCAACTGCCCCGTAACGCAGATCTTCCATGCGTATCGGTTGGCGGGTGTCAACCACACGGCGGATCAACCCGCCAGGCGACGGCGTGCAATCAGCGCGCCAACAGACACGCTGCCCGCCAGCAACGACAAAAGTCTGGCCGATGTAATCCTGTTCTCCATCATAGGCGCACACCACAAACGCCTTCATCGAGAGGAAACCCGCCAGCGCCTCGTAGACGCCAGCGAACATCTGCTCAATGTCAAACGTCGAACTCGTGACGTGACCGATATGATTGATCAGGTTCAGTTCGTTAATGCGCTGCCCGCGCTCTGCGAAGAGTTGCGCATTCGACAGCGCAACCGCGAGTTGGTTGGCGACAGTCGACAACCACTGCACATCGCGTGCGCTGAATGCACGCGGCTCAAAACTCTGCACCGAGAGAACCCCGATCGTCTGGTTTTGACGCATCAGCGGAATGCCAACCCACGAACGGATCGGTTCTCCCAGATTGACCGGCGCCACCGGCAGGCGATCCTGCGCCTCAAGATAATCCTCGATATAGAGCATCCTGGCATGCTCAATCACCCAACCGCTCAACCCACTGCGCTTCATTGTGCGCTTGTGCAAATGTGTCGCGGTCACACCCTCACGTTTGAACATCTCGAAGCAGAGTTCATCACGGAGCGGATTGTACGACGCCACAAAGCAGAACGACGGCACGCCGACGTGAGCGACGATCTCTTCATAGATCCGTTCGAGCAGGCTGTCGAGATCGAGCGAGGAAACCATCGCTGCGCTGGCGCGGTAGAGCGAAGCCATCTGTTCCGCCTGTGACCGCGCTTCGCGCAGCAGCGTGGCGTTTTCGATGGCAATCGCCGCCTGATCGGCAAAAATCTCGAGCGTTTCGACCGAGCGAGGAGTAGGGAGTTGACGGTCATACGGCTCATCCACAACCATAACCCCGACCAGGCGCGACTTGCTCCGGTAGAGCGGCACGATCAGCGCATCATCGACCTGCCACTCATCCAGCGAGCGCGCTCCTTCCGTCTCCAGAGGCGAGAGCAGTCGCAGATTCACCCCATCGGTCATCTCGCGCATGCGCTGCCCCGGCACAAAAAAACTCCGCCCAATGCGATACTGTGGATCGAGCAGGTGTTCAAGCAGCGCCACCGGTAGATGGCGACGCCGCAGGCGCTCAATGTCGACCAGCGGCAGCCCTGCGGCAGCGACCAGCGACGCATTCGCGCCATCATCGTTGTCGATCAGGTAGAACGCAACCGAACGGAAGCGCGCAGTCTCAGCAACGCTGAAGGCGATCTGTTCGAGCACGTCGTCGAGCGAGCGGTCGGCGCGCATTTCCTGTCCGATGCGCAACACTTCATTGAGGGTCGTCGCACGTTGCGCCAGCAGGTCGCGCTGGCGGCGCTGTTCGTGGTATCGTTCTTCGTTGCCGATAGCAAGCGCAATCTGATCAGCGACCGCGCGGATAAAATCAAGCGCATCGCGACTGAAGGCGCGCGCCCGTGTACTGTGCAAATTGATGACGCCAATGACCTGCTCTTCGTAATAGATCGGCGCTGCCAGCGTAGAGACCGGCAAAGGCCCAACCGCTGCCGGTCGATCATCCTCCGTCAACTTCTCAACGATGCGCGCCTCACCGCGCGCAACGACACCCGCGGCAACCGTGCGTCCATCATTCAGAACTGCATTGATCAACTGATCGTCATCCTCGGATGCATACCCTTCAGCGACGATCAGGCGCACCGGACCATTCTCGCCAACCGACCGCAGCGCCACGTAGGTCTGCGGTGACACGGTGACGCCGAGCGCATCGGACCGCTCCATCTCAAACGCTTCACGCTCCACCACATAGCCACGCAGTGCAACATACCCTTGCGTTGCGCCAGTGGCGCGCAGCGCTTCTTTCAGCGCAAAATCGAGAATGTTGTGGAGATAGAGCGTTGAGGTCAGTTCGCGACTGATCCGTTGCAATGATCGCAATTGCAGCAGGCGACTCTGGAGATGCTCATCGTCCTCGGCATAGCGCTGGGCGCTCGCAACTGACTGCGCCGCCTGCGCTGCAAGGATGGCGATCAGGCGTTCCTCATGGTCGCCGAGTCGATCTGGTTGAACATCCATCAACTCAAGGACGCCAACCACCTGATTCCCCATCTGCAACGGGGTTGCCATATATGCGCCAATTGGATGTCCATCGGCAAAAGCGACAACCGCAGGCGGGATGGGAGCGTAGCGAATATCAGAGAGGCGGATGGTGCGCCGATGACGGACAACCCATTCACTCAGCGCCTGATGGTCATTCGATGCAACAGGCGCCGGAGTTTCCAGGCGGGCGCCGATGGACGCGGCTGGTTCAAGCAGGCCAGTTTCGAGGTTGAGCAGACTGAGAAGCACCGTGGTACAGGGGACCAGTTGTTGAGTCCATCGGACGACCGCAAAGGGAAGTTCATCGGGCGCAAGTCCGGATCCAAGATGAACGCTCAACGCGCGCAGCGTATCAATTTCGCTGGCATAGCGTTGTTCGCGCGAGTCGTCTGTTGTTGCATCCAGGGGTGCTGGTGCAGTCTCACGATAAAGCAGCGCGATCAGCAGTTCGATCTGATGGCGCAACGTTGTCAGAAAGCCAGGGGCAAGTTGTTCGTGATGAGCAGCCGGCATGCCAAGCCACAACATGCCCGCAGGTTCATCACGCACGTAGAGCGGCAGCTCGATTGTCTGGTCTGGAATGGGCACAGCACGCTCAATCAGGCGCTGACGCCATTCCGCGCTGACACCCCAACCGGCGCCGATCGTCGCGCCCTCAGTCTGCAGCGCGATCACGCCCCAGGGGCAGGGAAGGGACTCCTGCGCCAGTTCGACGATGCGTTGCACCATGGACTGCGCATCACCACTGACGGACTGACCATATTCCGCCAGCCCGGTGAGAATCTCCCATGCGCGAACGTGCGGTGACGTAACAGTTGTGGCGTCCATTGATGGGGACCTATCGCAACACCGGTGGCGGCGTGTCGCCTGACCACCGCATCTCCTACGCTCGTCCAATGCTCATGTGGCTTTTACGCCCCTGTTCACGCGCCTCGGCGACGGCACGCTGCCGAACTTCTTCGACGCTTTCGCTCAGTTCGCGAATATCGTAAAACGGGCCATCGTTGCTGGTCAGAATGCCTATCGAGAGCGACATCAACGGCAACTGCCGCACACTGCCATCCTCTCCCTGGATCGTGATATATCCGTTGCGGCGATCCTTGTAGTCGTAGTGCAGCCCAATGTCTGCATCGAACCGGTCGCACAGACGCTGACCGATCGCCAGAATGGCATCAGGAGCAGACGTGATGACGAACGACGGACCAACTATCATCTGCCCGGCAAAATCTTCGGGACGGCCGAACTCGTTGATCGACTCGCTGATCAGCAGGGCAGTAAACTTCAGCACCTCTTCGCCCACCATTGCGCCGTAGGACTGCGTGAAGGCGTCGAAGCCGTTGATATGCACCAGCGCCAGCGCCCATCCGCTGCTGGCGAGCAGGGTGCGGTACTGCTCATTGATCAGCTCGGCAGTTGGCAGATTGGTGACCGGATGGGTCAGATTCTTCTGCCGTGCGCGATCGAGAGCGCCTTTGACAATCGTGTGCACTTCTTCGATATCGAAGGGCTTCACGATGTAATACTCCGCCTGAACTTCGCCGAGTCCTTTGAGGCGATCCTGTTTCTCGCCACGCGCTGTCAGGAAGATAATCGGAATATGGCGCGTTCGCGCGCTCTGGCGCAGCGCCTTCCCGATTTCATACCCTTCCATATCGGGCAGATTGACATCGAGCAACGCCAGGTTTGGGGGAGTCTTCCGGCAGATCTCAAGCGCAGTCTGACCGCGCAGGGCGGTCATGACTTCATACCCCTGCGACGTAAAATAAATCTTGAGCAAGCTGGAAATGTCGGGGGCATCTTCAACGACCAGGATCTTCTCTTTGTTCACGACACAGCCTCCTAGCGTCGGGCAGGAACGGATTGCGCAAGCGACATCGATACCAGTAGCGGGCCGTGCGGCTCACCGTCGCCATCGTGAACAGCGGCATCATACCGATGGGGCCAGCGATACACCGTGCGGCGCGGTTCGCCGTGCTCATCGGCATCGTTCTCATCATCGCCAGCCAGATGCACGACATTGTGCCCAATGGCAGTGTCCGGCGCCGAATAGAGCAGCACAGTATTTGATTCTATCATACGTGCCGGATAAACGACAAAACCGCTTCCGACCTTGACGTTGTGACCGACCGCTGATCCCAACACCGGCAATCCAACATCGACCAGTTCTGGTTTCTCGGCGCCCTTCCAGCGATGGAAGGTGCGGATGGGGCGATTCAGCAAGTGGAAATCGGTAAAAATGTTGCCCGCGCCGATGAAGGTATTCCGCCCCACCACACACAACTGCAAACAACTGAGTTGAGCGACCATCGAGTTATCCATCAGCGTCGTCATGAACAGCCCGGCGTTGAACGGCAGGTAGCAGCGATCGCTCACCACGCTCAACATCACCTGTGATCCCTGCATAATATTGACATTGTCGCCAATCAGGCTGTTGGTGATGACGACGCCAGCGCCGATATAGACATTGTTGCCAATCACGGTCGGGCCGTGAATAACTGCCGTGGGATCGATCGAGCAATTTTTCCCGACCTTCACCAGGCGTGAGCAAGACAGAAAGTGATTGCGCCAGGGTGGAGCGAACGGGTTGAGTCGCTCTGCCAGCGTTGTCAATGATACTGCAATTTTCTCTTTCCAGCTTTCCTCGACGAGTTGCTCGTGGATCCGCCCCCACGAGAAGACGCCGAATGGCGAGTTTGCCAGAAACACATGCACCCAATTCTCGATGGAAAGAAACGCCCGCATTGGCACCTGAAACACCAGGTCGCCGTGACGCGCCATGTAACTGGGGATGTGGTAGTACCCCATTTCGCGCGGCAACGTATCGATCACCAGCGGTTCCGGATCGGCGTCGGGACCGCGCGGGTAGTAGAACAGGTCGGCGACATACACGCCGTGGCGTTCATCGAGGCGAATGCCTTCTTGCAGGTGCAGCGCGTGCGTGACGATTGCGGCGTCGTTGCGCGCGAACGCGATGCGACAGGCGCGACCAGTCTTGCGCGCCTCGCGGATGAAGGCGTCGATCAGGTACTCGTTAAAGAACAGATTGTCGCGATGGACGAGCAATTCCTCATTGACCGGCGGCGCTTCTTCGAGCGAGTCGACTTCCAGCGCGCCGCGGCAATAGGGAGCGAGCAGGTCGCGTTGCAGCAGCCAGAGCGGTTTGTTCAGCACACGCAGATCGCGCGCCGGCTCGCCGAACGGGGGGATGAGCGTGCGCTCGCGGATGATGATGCGTTTCATAGATGCAACTCCCCGTAACGATAGCCGGAATTAGTGAGAGGACCGGTTCCCTTCCAGACTTTATTCTGTACTATACAGAATAGGGAAGCGCCCCTTCAAGGGCATGAGATTACAGTCGAATTACGCGCCGGGGAAAGACGAAGCGCACCGGAAATGGCGTTTCTTGCGGTTCCAAAAACACAAAAACGCACGTGGCGACGAGCCGGACAAACAGAGCCCGACTATCGAACGTGCGTTTGCGCGAGACCTCTGGAGTGTGCCCGTCCTGTCTCCGTTGCGCAAGACGTCTGCGCCTTCAAAAGAACAATGGTTGCCAGGCGACGATTAATCGATCGGGTCTTTGTCAATGGCGAAGATGCAACGTTCGCACCCCATGCCCTGACACTCGGTCTGTTCGATACGGAACGAATGACCGCCAGTCACCCAGGTCAACGCTTCTTCAAGAATACCCTGCGCCAGATGCCCGACGGGGCGCTCCGATTTGCGTCCCCAGCAGATCGGGCATTTATCGATGATGTAGAGGAATTGGCCTTTCCGCTCCTCGACATGCGATGGCTGATCGCTGAATCGATCAAACGTCTGCGCGGTGGCGTTGAGGACGATTTTCATCTTCATCGTCATCGGCATGAGTTTCAGCGCAAGGTCAGCCATGCCAAGGAGCGGACCGAATTCTTTCAGCCCCAGGTTGAACGCATAGCGTCCGGCGCGCAATTCCATCCCGCGCGCGCCGCGCGGCCCGTACATCGTCTCCGTCGCTTTGGAGATCGCCGATAAATCCGAGAACGAAAATTCGCGCTTGAGGTTGTTCGGCGGGTAGTTATTGACCAGATGCCGGGTTCCGGCCAGGTTCAACAGCGCATTGACGCCATTTCGCCCCATGACGTCCTCGAGGCTGATGAGATACAGGCGGCCGATCAGGTTGGGATAGTATCGCACCTCAAGTTCATCTGCGCTGCCACGCTCGTCAGGCATTGCCCGGCTCCTTACGGGTCTCAGGAGTAAAGGACTGGTTAGAACGCGCCATCGGTTGATGGCTTGCATCATTGTACACGAAGGGATCGGGATCGTCAACAGCGTTCACGAGGTTTCTTCGTATGAGACTCCATCGTATGAGGAAGAGGCGTAGCCAGCAGGAACCTGGCAGCAATGCGGAGTAAGGCGCAGGGCGCGGGGCAAGCGGCGAGAGGGTGCGCAGGTTGCAGGTTGCAGGTTGCAGGCGTGAAGGTGGTGCGTTGAACGTTGAATGTGGGAAGGTCGCGGGTGGGAAGAGGGCAGGCAGAGAAATCGCAAACGGCAGGTGTGCAGGTTGCGCGTGAGCAGGCGGCAGGTGCGCAGATTGTGCGTTGAACGTTGAATGTGGGAAGGTCGCGGGTGGGAAGGGGGCAGACGGAAGGCGCGACGATGGCAGGTGTCCCGAACCACTGACCCCTGGCTTCCGGTTCTCGGTCTCTGGTTCTCCGTTCTCAGGCTATAATCCGTCAGCACGAACAACGTCTCGTCAGCCAAAGAGGCGATCACCTGCCATGCGAATCGTCATGCTCGCTCCATTCGGCATCCGACCCAAAGGCACGCTGGCGGCGCGCATGTTGCCGCTGGCACAGGCGCTGACGCGACGCGGGCACGAGGTTGCGATTGTTGCGCCGCCGGTGCATAACCCGGAGGATGCTGCAACATGCGTGGTCTACGGCGATGTGCCGGTGATCCACACTGCGGCGCCGTCGCTGTCTGGCGCTACGGCTGTGGCGCAGCAGACGCCGGCGCTGCTACGCGCGACGCTGCGCCGGTCGCCAGATGTTGTACATCTGTTCAAACCCAAGGGGTACAGCGGCCTCGCCGCTCTGCTGCTGCACGCGATTCGCCCGGCGACGCCGCTGGTGGTGGATACCGACGATTGGGAAGGTCCTGGCGGCTGGAACGATCTGCTGCCGTACCCTCCGGCGGCAAAACGCCTGTTTGCCTGGCAGGAGCGTGACCTGCCGCGCCGTGCCAGGGCAGTGACGGTCGCCAGTCGTGCACTCGAAACCCTGACGTGGAGCCTCGGCATCACGCCGGATCGCGTCTTCTACCTCCCCAACGGCGTCGAACCCTCAACTTTTTTCAACCGACCTGCGGGCGCCCACGAGGAGCGCTCCTACCTTTCCACTTCCCTCCTCCTCTACACCCGCTTCTGGGAACTCGATGTGCGTGAGGTCGTGGCCGCGCTGGTCGGGATCATAGCCCATCACCCGGAGGCGCGCCTGATCGTGGCGGGCAAGGGTGAGCGCGGCGAGGAACAGATGGTGTTGCGCCTGGCTGAACGCGCCGGTCTGTCCCACGCTGTCGAGTATCGCGGCTGGCTGGCGCCTGAGCAGATCCCGGCGACGCTGGCATCCGCCGATGTAGCGCTCGTGCCGATGCAGGATACGCTGATCAACCGCGCGCGCGGTCTGGCGAAACTGCTCGAGTTGATGGGCGCCGGTCTACCGATTGTCGCCAGTCGCGTCGGGCAGGCCGCCGAGTATCTGGAGCACGGCGTGAGCGGCTGGCTCGTTCCGCCGGGCAACGCCGGTGCGCTGGCGGAAGCGGCGATTCGCCTGCTGAATGATGTCGATCTCCGGCAGCGCCTGAGTGTCGGGGCGCGCCAGGCGGCGCTGCGCTACGCCTGGGACGCGCTGGCGCCGATCGCCGAACGGGCGTACGTGAGGGCTGGGGGTCAGGAGTCAGGGGTCAGGAGTCAGGGGTCAGGAGTCAGAGGTTAGGAACAATGCGAGCAAAGAATCCATTGAATCGAACCCTTAACCTGTATTCCCCAACCTCGATCGCCCACTCCCCACCTGCCCATCTGCTCACCTGCCACCTTCCTGCCTGCTACCTTCAACCCTCTGCACTTGCAACCTTCGCATCGCAACTATTTCGACCTTATTATCGATTTGACTCCATGTCGATCAATCGCGTACCCTGACATCGCCATATACTGGTTGTGGCGATCGTCGGGTTGAGATGTTGCAGGGTTGAGACGTTACAATCCAACGTCTCTTCTGACCGGGATGGGATATGGGTGAGCACGGCTTCCATGGCGGATCGGCGATAAACCGGCGCGATGCGTCTGCGGCGCTGGCATCCGCCATTCCCACCGACGATCCGCAGGCGGCGCTGGCGTTCTGCCGCCGTCTGGCGGGGTTGATCGCCGATCACCCCGGCAATGGCGTCGCAAAGGCGCCACAGCCGCGCCCGCATCTCTCGGTTGTGATGCCGGTCTTCAACGAACGCGAGAACCTGCCGGCGCTCTATGAGCGCCTGACCCGCGTGCTCGAGGCTGAAGGGCAGCCGTATGAACTGGTGTTCGTTGACGATGGGAGCCGGGATGGCAGCCGGGATATTTTACTATCGCTCGCGGCGAGCGATTCGCGGATCGTGGTTGTGGAGCTGGCGCGCAACTTTGGGCATCAGATTGCAATCAGCGCCGGGCTGGACCACGCGCGCGGCGATGGCGTCATCGTGATGGACTCCGACCTGCAAGACCCGCCGGAGATTCTGCCGCAGTTTATCGCCCGCTGGCGCGAGGGGTACGATGTCGTGTACGCGGTGCGCGCAAGCCGGAAAGAGAACCTGCTGCTGCGCGTGGCATATGCGTTGTTCTACCGCATGCTGCGGCGGATTGCCCACATCGATATTCCGCTCGATGCTGGCGACTTCTGCCTGATGGATCGGCGCGTCGTCGATGTGCTGACGGCGATGCCGGAACGGAACCGTTTCGTGCGCGGCATTCGCAGTTGGGTCGGGATGCGGCAGATCGGGCTACCCTACGATCGCCAGGGGCGACATGCCGGGAAGCCAAAATATACTCTGAGCCGGCTCACTTATCTGGCGCTTGATGGAATTGTGTCGTTCAGTTTTGTGCCGTTGCGGATCATCGCAATGCTGGAGTTTATCGTCTCGGCAATCTCGATTGCGCTGGCAATCGTGTATGCCGTGCAGCGCATCGCGTTTGGACTGACCCCTCCCGGTTTCCCGACCCTGATCGTGGCGATCTTCTTCCTGTCCGGCATTCAACTGATCACCATCGGCGTGATCGGCGAGTATGTGGGGCGCATTTTCGAGGAGGTCAAACAGCGCCCATTGTACGTGGTGCGGCGGGTGGTTGGAGGGGAGGAGAACTGAGAACTGAGAACTGAGAACTGAGAACTAAGAACTGAGAACTGAGAACTGAGAACTGAGAACTGAGAACTGAGAACTGAGAACTGAGAACCTGGAACTGATGCTCAGCCATGAGCATTCTGCGTCGCCGACTTGTATGTTCAGGCTCCCGTTGATCATCCGATAAGCCCTACGAGCCAGGAACCGAATGTACGCACAGCAAATTGTAAGACATCGCAGGTGGACGGAACAGACCTGGCGTTATATATGCCGGCATCGCCGTGCGCTGCTTGCACTTGTGATTGGAAGCATTGCCGCTGTGCTGTGTTACCACGCCAGAACATTGCCAATGTATTATCCCGGTCCGGGTGATTTCAACTGGGCGCTTGATACGGCGACTGCTCTTCTCCACGGGCGCGATCCCTACGACTTCGAACCGTCATCGCTCAAAGTGCCGTATCCCCTGCCCGTCGCTCTGTTCGGATTGCCGTTTGTGGCGCTGCCCAAACCTCTAGCAGCGGCGCTCTTCTTTGGCGGATCGTCGGCGTTGCTGGCGTATGGCATTCTGCGCGCCGAAGAACCGTGGCGGCTGTCTGTCTTTGCATCCTTTCCATATATCTACGCACTGATGTTCGCCCAGCGGTCGCCACTCATTGCCGCAGCATGGTTTTTCCCGATGCTGGCGCCGCTCCTGGTTCTCATCAAGCCCAACATTGCGTTGCCCGTGGCGATGAACCGGATCACCTGGGGCGGCATAGCGCTGGCAGGCAGTGTGCTTATCGTATCACTGCTGATTGATCCATCCTGGACCCTGCGCTGGCTTGGGATGACGCAAGAGTATCAGCACATGATACCGTTACTGACGCTTCCCTTCGGTCCTTTGCTGGCGCTCGCACTGTTGCGCTGGCGAGATGAACGCGCCCGTTTGCTGCTGGCGATGTCGGTTCTGCCGTTTCGTGGAGTGTACGATCTGGCGGCGCTCTGGCTGATACCCCGGCTGAGCCGCCATGCGTTCGTCCTGACAGCGTTGAGCTGGATAGTTCCATTGTTCAATTTCGGTATCGGTTTCGGGGTGCGCCCGTCCTGGTCAGTTCCGGCGCTATTTCTGCCTGCGCTGGCGTTTATTCTGCACGACCTCTGGCAAGAGAGACGGAAATATGCGCCTTCTCATGCTCAACAATGAGTTCCCGCCGCTCGGCGGCGGCACAGGCACGGTCAACCGGGCGGTGTTGCAGCGCTTCGCCTGCGTCGCCGACCTGGAGATCGATCTGTTTACCGCGGCGCTGGGAAGCACACCAGAGCGCGAGCAGTTCAGCGAGCGTATTCAAATCTACAAGGTTCCGGTCAACAACCGCGATCTCCACCACTCGTCGAACCGCGAGTTGTTGACCTATGCCGTTGGAGTGTTGCCCGCTGCGCTGGCGCGGCATTGCGCCATGCCCTACGACCTTTGTTTCGCCTGGAGCGCCGTGCCTGCTGGCGGCGTCGCGCTGGCGCTTCGCCGCCTGACCGGGCTGCCGTACCTGGTGCGGGTGTGCGGACCGGATATTCCCGGCTTTGAGGCGCGATACGGCTGGCTGTATCCCGTGTTGACGCCATTCATTCGCGCGGTGTGGCGACACGCGCGGTTGGTCGTGGCGAAGTGCGACGGCGAAGCCGCCATGATCCGGCGTGTCGATCCAGCGATCACCCCGGCGCTTGCGCCAAACGGCGTGGATGTTGCTGCGTTTCGCGTTGCTGCGCCGCGCCTGCGCGGCCCGCTGCGCATTCTCTGCGTAGCGCGCCTGATCGAGCGCAAAGGGCAGCGCCACCTGATCGCGGCGTTGCGCCGTCTGCGCGACGCAGGCGTGACGGCGACGGTCGAGTTCGTCGGGACTGGCGACGCCGAACAGACCTACCGCGCTGAAGCGAAGCGCCAGGGAGTCGCCGATCTGGTGACGTTCACAGGGTATGTACCGCGTGAGCGGATCGCCGATCACTACGCGAATGCCGATGTGTTCGTGCTGCCGTCGTACAACGAGGGGATGAGCGTGGCGACGCTCGAAGCCATGGCTGCCGGGTTGCCGCTGGTGATCACGCGCACGGGCGGAACGGTTGAGCTGGTGCAGGAAGGTGAGAACGGGCTGACCTTCGGGCGGGGCGATGTCGAGACGTTGACGCAACACCTGATGTATCTTGCGATGAATCGCGATCACCTGCGGCGGATGGGCGCCGCATCGCGGCGACGGGCTGAACGAATGTCGTGGGATGCGGTCGCGCGGCAGTACCTGGGCATTTTTGAACAGATAGCGAGCGAAACGGTGCGCCGAGAGTTCCGCGCGGCCGGCGACGTGGACGTGCTAGAATGCACTCAAACGTGGAGTGCAAGGAGGGGGAACGATGACGACGACCGCGACATTACCGGAACTGGACCCGACCAGACCGCCGCCGCCGGAGTATCTGCCGGACTATGAGCAGTTCGTGACCGAGGACGATGCGCCGGTGGATAACTTCTTCTCCGAAAAGCAACAGCGCCTGCTGACCGAGCCGCTCTACAGCGCCGATGTCGCCGCGCGCCTGGGGCGTCCGCTCCTCGCTGCCGCCAACGTCGGCATCTTCTTCGGCGAAGGTGAACCGGCGATCGTCCCTGATGTGCTGCTCAGCCTGGATGTGCGCCTGGCGGAGGATCTCTGGCCCAAACCCAATCGCTCGTACTTCATCTGGCGCTTCGCCAAGCCGCCTGATGCAGTGGTGGAAATTGTGTCGAATCGCGAGGGGGGCGAGACCGACCGCAAGCGGACGCGGTACGCGCAACTGGGCATCGGCTATTACATCATTTTCGACCCGCAACGGCTGCTGGGGGACGAAAGGCTCCGTTGCAACGAATTGCGCGGGCGAACCTACATGCCGTGCGAGGGCGAGTTGTTGCGCGACGTGGGACTGGGCGCGCGGTTGTGGGAAGGGGAGTACGAAGGGGTGCAGGCGGTATGGCTACGCTGGTGCGACCAGGACGGCAACCTGATTCCCACCGGCGCGGAACTGGCAGCGCAGGAGCGCGCGCGCGCCGAAGCGGAACGCCAGCGCGCCGAAGCGGAACGCCAGCGCGCCGAAGCGGAACGCCAGCGCGCCGAAGCGGAACGCCAGCGCGCCGAGCGGTTGGCGGCGCGTCTGCGCGCAATGGGGATCGACCCCGACGCGGAAGAGTGATATGTGCGGTATCTGCGGCATCGCTACACCTGACCTCCAGCAACCTGTTGATGCAGCGCTACTGCGACGCATGAACGAGCGGATCATCCATCGCGGACCGGACAGCGACGGGTTTTATGTCGATGGCGGATTGGGCATGGCAATGCGGCGCCTGGCGATCATCGACGTGCGTGGCGGCGACCAGCCGATTGCCAGTGAAGACGGGCAGACGCTGGTCACATTCAACGGCGAAATCTTCAACTTCCAGGAATTGCGCCGCGAACTGGAGCAACATGGGCACCGCTTCGCCACCTCCAGCGATACTGAGGTGATCGTCCACGCTTACGAGCAATGGGGCGATGATGCGCTGCTGCATTTCAACGGCATGTTCGCCTTTGCGCTGTGGGACCGGCGGAAGCGGCGGCTATTACTGGCGCGCGACGGGATGGGAAAAAAACCGCTCTCCTGGTGGTACAGTCCGGTTCATGGGTTAATCTGGGGGTCGGAGGCGAAGTGCATCCTGGCGGCGCCGTGGGTCGAGCGACGGGTCGAGCCGCTGGCGCTTCATCACTACCTGACGCTCCAGTACACGCCAGACCCGCTAACGATGTTTCAGGGCGTTTTTCAACTGCCAGCCGCGCACAAACTGGTGTTCGAGGCAGGTGCAGCGCCGAAGATCGAACGCTGGCGACAGATCGCCTTCGAGCCGAAACTGAACCTGAGCGACGCTGAGGCGATTGAGCAGGCGCGGGTGTTGTTGCGCGAAGCGGTCGCGCGCCGCCTGATCGCCGAAGTGCCGCTCGGCGCCTTCCTGAGCGGCGGCATCGACTCGTCGATCATTGTGGCGCTGATGGCGGAACAGATGAGCGCGCCGGTCAAGACCTTCTCGATAGGCTTTGATGAGCCGCGCTTCTCCGAAACGCGCTATGCGCGCGCCGTTGCCGAACGATACGCCACCGACCATCACGAGTTCATCTTCCGCCCCGCTGACCTGAAAGCCACAATTGAGGCGGTGGTCGAGGCGTGCGACGAACCACTGGCGGACCCGGCGGCGCTGCCGTTGTTCGAGTTGTCGCGCCAGACGCGGAAGCACGTCACCGTGGCGCTGTGCGGCGACGGCGGCGATGAGACGCTGGCAGGGTACCGGCGGTACGCCCTCGACGGCTTGCTGCGCCCATATGCGGGGCTGCCGGCGTGGATCACGCGGCGGGCAGTGCCGGCAACCGTCGGATGGCTGCCCGACCCGGCGTGGATCCCGGAGGACCGCAGCCCGATCACCGGATTGAAGCGGCTGGCGCAATGGTCGGCGACCACTCCCAAAGCCTCGCTGGTGCGCTGGGGGTCGTACTTCAGCCACGATGACAAACTGGCGTTTTACGCCGATCGGTGGCGCGATGCGTTTGCGAACGTTGACACGGCAGACCTCCTCGCCGCCGCCTACGACGACGCGCGCGCCGCGAGTCATCTGGACCGGACGCTTCACGCCGATCACGTGACGTACCTGGCGGGCGACCTGTTGCCGAAAACCGACCGGATGAGCATGGCGCACGCTATCGAAGTGCGCGCGCCGTTCCTCGACGACTGGTGGGTCGAATGGACGGCGCGGCTGCCGGAGCGCTTCAAGGTGCGCGGGGTGCAGACAAAATGGCTGCTCAAAGCCGCCTTCGGCGACAAACTGCCGCCCGAAGTCGCCGCGCGCGGCAAACAGGGGTTCAGCGTGCCGGTCGGACAATGGCTGCGCGGCGAGTTGCGCGCATGGGCGCGCGAGCGCTTACTGGGGAACCCGGCATTGCGCGAATGGTTTCGCCCCGCCGCAATTGCACAGTTGCTGACGGAACACGACAGCGGGCGGATCAATCACGGCAAGCGCCTGTGGGCGCTGCTGCTGTTCGGGGTGTGGGGGGAGACATACGTCAGGCAGGTGATGCGGAACGGGATATGATCCAACCGGTGACCGTTGTAACCGTAAACTACAACCACGGCCGCTACCTCTCAGCGTACCTCGACTCGCTGCGCAGCAGCAGGCATCCGATCAGCGGCATCATCGTCGTGGACAATGCTTCGACTGATGAGTCACTGGCGCTGCTGCAATCATATCCAGAAGTGACAGTCCTGGCGAACCAGAGCAATATCGGCTACTCCGCTGCGTTCAATCAGGCGATCAGGCATGCGCCGACGAACCTGGTGTGCGCCACAGGACCAGACATGGTCGTTGAACCAGACTGGCTCTTCCCGCTAGTTGAACACTACAAGCGCAATCCGGAAACCACATTTGCCGTAGCGTCGCGCGTGCTGACGATAGACAGAACGCAGGTGCAGTCAGCGGGAGGAAGTCTCCATTTTTGCGGGCATCTCAACGTCTATGAGATGTGGCAACCGGTCGTCCCGACAGGCGACGCGACGCCGCGTGAGGTGGGCGCGATTGACTCGACGTCGGTGCTATTCGATCGCGAGAAGTTTCTTGCGATTGGCGGATGTGACCCGGATTTCTTCGTCTACCACGAAGAGTTCGACTATTGCTATCGGGCGCGCATGCGCGGCTGGACGTGCTGGTATCATCCGGAATCGGTCGTGTATCACGGCGAAGGATCGGCTGAATTTTCGGTTCGCGGCAGCGGCGCCTATCCGCGCGGGCGCCCTTTCCTGCACACACGCAATCGACTGCTGTCGGTGCTCAAGAACTACCAGATGCGCACGATTATTGCTATTCTTCCGATGCTGCTTCTGGTGGAAATGCTGACCCTGATCACCTTATGGCGCATGGAGCTGCACGGCGCATATGGCGACGCGCTGCGCTGGTTGTGGCGTCACCGCAAAGAAATCATGCTCAAGCGCGCGGTGATCCAGCCATCCCGCCGGGTCGATGATGGTCGCCTGCTGAGCGCCGACGCCCTGACCATCTCGCCGGTTGTGATCCGGTCGCCGGTGATGCGCCTGGCAAAAACACTGCTCGACCACGTGCTGGCGCTGTACTGGAGCGGAGTGCGCAGGGTGGTGTATTCATCAAACAGAGCATCATGACTGATTCGTACAGACTGTGCGCGATCATTCCGACGCGCAACCGGCGCCATGATCTACTGGCATGCCTGCGCACACTTGCTCGCCAATCACGGATGCCAGACGAGGTGCTCATTGTGGATTCTTCAACAGACCTGTGCGGCGATGAAGAACAGGTCTATGCCACGGCGATCGCCCCTGTGCCGCTGCGATATGTGCGCGCGCTGCGGGCAGGGTTGCCGAGTCAGCGTAATCAAGGATTGAGTCTGACCGATCATTCATTTACAACCCACGTGCTGTTTCTTGATGATGATGTTGTGCTTGCCGAGCAGTACTGTGAAGCGTTGCTAAACGCATTCGCCGAGAAGCCGGATGCTATCGGCATTGGCGGCTGGATCACCAATCCGCAGGCGCCGCCATTCGGTCGCGCCTTCTTCTGGTTTTTGCGCCTGTTTCTGATTTACGGCACAACGCCAGGCGGCGTCTTGCCGTCAGGTTTCAACACGCCAATGTTTGTGGCGCAACCGCAGCAACCCTTCCAGACAGAATGTCTGGAGGGGGGGAATATGTGCATACAGCTCGAATATATGAACGATTTGCGGTTTGATGACCGATACGAAAGGTTTGCCGGTTATGCCTACTCCGAGGATTTAGACTTCACATATGAATTAGGGAAGCGTGGCGTTTTGTGGGTGACGCCATATGCACAGATGGAACATCACGTTTCCCCTGCTGCGCGTGCGCGGGAATTGCGTTTCGGCATCTGTCAGGTCTTCAATCGCGCGTTGTTCGTGCGCAAGCATTTTGGCGGCGGAGTTTACCACTGGTTATGTTTTTTGTGGTCGATGATCGGAATAATGCTGCTTAACATCGCTATGGCAGGTCGGGGACGTCCAATTGATCGCTTCGTCGGCAATGTGGTTGGTCTACTGGTCACACCTGGAGAACTCAGGCAACTGTTTCGCACGAGTTGACGTCATGCCCCAACTTCTCGACTACCCTACATATGCCTGGCAGGTCTGGCGCGGCGAGCGCTCACGCGGCGAGGCCGAGCTGGATCGCTGCCGGCGCGCGGATATCGCCGGGTATGTGGATGGCTCCCGTCCGCTGACGATCCTCGACCTGGCAAACGGGCGGTTGCGCCCGCAGTACGCCCTTCTGCGCGCACAGGGGCATCGGGTGGTCGGCGTTGACCTGGTCAATCGCCCGGACCATTCGTGGACGGCGCGCGCATACGAGGTGGCGCGCGCGCTCTACGCCAATCGGCTGCGGCTTCCGGCTGCGGCGATGCGCGCCGATGGGCTGGTGTGCGGCGATGTCGGGCGTCTGCCGTTCCCGGATGCAACCTTTGACCTGGTGACATCGGTGGCGGCGTTCGAGCACTTTCTCGATGTTCCGGCAGTCGTTACCGGGGTGGCGCGGGTGCTGAAGCCTGGCGGCGTGGTCTGGGCGGCAATCCATGTCTTCACCGCGCCGTCCGGCGGGCACAACCTGAGTTTCGCCGAGGTGCCGCTGCGCCGCATACCGCCAGGGGTCGAGCCGTGGGATCACCTGCGGCGGCGACGGTTGCCGTTCACTGTGCCACTCAACGAATGGCGCATCCGTGACTATCTCGACGCATTTGGGCGACATTTCGAGATTATTCGCCACTACTGCCATATGCGCGAGGGGGAGCATCTGCTGACGCCGGAGATCGAAGCGGAACTTGCAGCGCGCGGCTATACACGCGATGAACTGACGTGCGGAGCGTATGTGATTGTGGCAAGGCGCTTACCTGAGACCCAACGGCAACTGCGGGCAACGGGAAGCGAAGTTCGCCTGCGCAGGCTCGACCGGGCGATACCGGATTAACTGCTCAAACGCTGTGAGACGGGCGTGGATTGTGGGGCGGCGGGCAGCGCAAACGGTGAGAGGCGCCACCCGCTTGCGCCAGCTACGTTGGGGCGGCAACCCGGATGGTGCGGGCAGAGAGATGCCTCCGCTCGCAATGATGCCAGATCGTTCGGTTATCGGAGAGGCTCTCCATCCAGGAGGATGTCTTGCGTATTTTGCTTCTATCGTACTACTTCCCGCCCTACAACATCATCGCCTCGCTGCGCGTCGGCAAAACGGCGAAGTACCTGCGGCAGTTCGGGCACGAGGTGCGGGTGGTGACGGCGCACAACCTGCCGTATCCCGCCGATCTGCCGGTTGAGGTTCCTTCCGAAGACATTATTGCCACCCCGTGGATCGATGTCAGTTTGCCCCATACACTTGCGATCCGCTTCCGGCGCCATCGCGCTGGCGTTGTGGCGCTGTTCGACAAAGCGTCGGCGACGAAGGCGCAGTACACTGCCGCGCTGCGCCTGCTCGACGCTTATCGCACGCTGGTTGCGTTCCCCGACGATGCCATCGGCTGGTTTCCCTTCGGATGGTCAGCAGCGCAGCGCCTGCTGAAACGGTGGCGCCCGGATGTCATTTTTGCCAGCAGCAGTCCGCCGACGTCGCTGCTGATCGCCAACGCCCTTCACCAGCAGTACAATCTGCCGTGGATCGGCGAACTGCGTGATCTCTGGACGGACAATCACTACTATCCGTATCCAATGTGGCGGCGCGTGCTGGAAACATGGCTCGAACGCCGGACGTTGCGCACCGCAGCCGGGTTAGTCACTGTCTCCGAGCCGCTGGCGCATACGCTGCGCCTGCGCTACAATCTGCCGACCGAGGTGGTGTTGAATGGGTTCGACCCTTCCGACTATCCGCCAACGCGACCGGTGCACGCCGTTCCGCAGCTGACTATTGTGTACACCGGAACGATCTATCGTGTGAACCAGAGCGCCGCGCCGCTCTTTGCCGCGTTGCAGCGCCTGGGATCACGCGCCGAACAGGTGCGGGTGACGTTCTACAGCCACAGTGTCAACGGCATCATAGCGATCCGGTCCGAAGCGCAGCAGTATGGCGTCGAACACCTGCTCGACATCCGCGACGCCGTTGCTCACCGCGAGGCGCTGGCGCAGCAGCGCGCCGCCGATGCGCTGCTGCTGCTGTTGTGGAACGACCCGCGCGAGCGAGGAGTCTACACCGGCAAACTTTTCGAGTACCTCGGCGCGCGCCGTCCGATCCTGGGGATTGGTCCCGCCGATAATGTGGCGGCTGACCTGATCCGCGAACGGCAGGCAGGCGTGATCTCTGTCGATCCCGATGAGATTGCCGGGCAACTCGTGCGCTGGCTGGATGCGAAGGAGCACGACGGCATCCCTGATCTACCAGAATCGGTTGCCGCGGGGCTGTCGCGTGAAGCGCAGACGCGCCGCCTGGAGGCGTTCCTGGAACGGATCGTCGGGCAGCGCGCGCTGTCGGGGGCGCCGTCGTGATTCGAATACATTTGCGCCATGCGCCCCCCTGCCCGGCGACGAATGAATATTCACCAGATAATCTGGCATTTGCGCTACGCCCGGTGGCTGAAGCTGCGGGTTGCGGTTGCGAAGCTCGCATTTCGCGGGCTCGACCGGGCGAGAGATGAAACGGTCGTTCTGTATGACGAAAAAGGCCAGCCGGCAGAGGAATAGTGCTGCTCCTTCGATTGCACGGGCGCATGCGACCGGCGTTGCATTCCCCACAAACGCACTGCTTCGCGCGACTGGCTTGTGTGTCTTTCTGCTGCTCGCCGGTCTTTGGAACCTGGAAGGTCCCGAGTTCTGGTGGGACGAAGGATGGACACTATCGGTAGCGCGCAATTTCGTTGAGCGCGGGCACTACGGTCGCCTGCTCGACGGCCAACCCGCACCTGGCGGGCTGGAAGCGTCACCGGTCGTCACGCTGCCGATCGCCCTGAGTTTCCACGCGCTTGGCGTCGGTCTCTGGCAGGGACGACTGGTGAGCCTGATCTGCGCGGCAGCGGCGATCACGCTGCTGGTTGTGCTGGCGGCGCGCGTCTATGATCAAAAGGTGGCGTGGGGAACTCTCGGCGTTCTGTTATTACTTTCGGCGCACCCGCAGTTGAATGCGCTGCTGACGGGAAGGCAGGTGCTGGGTGAGATGCCGATGCTCCTCTTTCTGACCGGCGGCTACCTCTGCCTGGATGCAGCGCTACGCCGACAGGCACTCTGGATCGTGCCAGCCGCCGTGCTCTGGTCGCTCGCGCTCTTTGCCAAGGCGCAAACATTCCCGTTCTGGCTTGTGTCGCTGGCAGGCGCGACCGTCGCGGCGCTCCTGCTGCGTCGCTGGCGCGCCGCGACGCTTGTGGCGGGGGGAATGGCGCTGACCTTGCTGGCGCGCCCGTGGGTGGCGCAGATGGTCACACTGCCGATAGCAGGACGCACGCTGCCTGGAACGGCGATCAGCGGCATCTACGATGTTGCCGCATTCGTACCCAATCTGCCGAACCGGATATTTGCGCTCCAGATGATTCTGATTGGGGGCATTCCGGCGCTGGCAGGACTGATCGATGCCATCCGGCGGTTTCTGAACGACGCGCGTGTGGCGCGCGCACCCGGACATTCACACAACACGCTCATTATCCGATCTGCGCTCATTGGTCTGGCAGGGAGTTGGTTCGTCTGGTTTGCCCTACTGTCGGTTGGAGTGCCGCGCTACCTGTTTCCGGCGACATTCGCGGCTGGACTGTTCACTGCGACGCTCCTGCACGATCTCACCGATGGATTTCGCCTGGCATTCGTCGTCGAGCATCTTGTCGCTCCGCTCAGGACACGACGGATGACACGCCAGAGCGCGGGCGCCTGGCTGGCAACACTGCTGGTTGTAACAACCCTTCCATTGACTCTGCTCTCGTACTGGCGCCATTTCACAGCAGACGATCGCGCAGTTTTTCGCGTCGCGGCGTTCTTGAACACCCAGACACCGCCAGATGCCCTGATCGAAACCTACGAGAGCGAGTTGCACGTGTTGCTCAACCGGCGCTACCACTATCCGCCAGACCAGGTGCATATCGAACTGAACCGTCGCAGCCTGCTCGGACAGGACACGCCGGTGGAATACGACCCGCTGGCGGCAAACCCGACGCACCTGGCAGTGGGACGATTTGCGAGCGGCAATGCGCTCTACGCCGATGTGATCGCATCAGGCGCATTTCGTGAGATACTGCGTGATGGGCGGTACGTTGTGTACGAACGGGTACAGCGGTAGCGGAGTGCAATTGATCAGCGAGGGATGAAATGTCAGCATGTCCTGGGTTCAGGCGTGAATTGTCAGGCGGCAGCCCGCCGCTTCGCCTGACGGGACGCTTTGAGCCGGTCGAAGGGCTGAACTGTCGGTCTGATCGCACGAAGTGCGCTCATGCGATCCTCTGCGTGTAGCCCTGCGCTGGCAGGGCTGCGTTCGCTCAGCGCGGGGGTTATCGTGTTTGCGACAATAATCCGGTATCGCCCGGTCGAGCCTGCGCAGGCGGGCTTTGCTTTCCATAGCCTGGCGACTTTAGTCGCCAGGAAAGTAGTCAGAACAGGCGGCAAGAAGCGGCAGGTGCGGCGCAGTGGTTTCTGTCAACTATCGTGACCGTACCCATAGGAAGTCTCGACTCCGGGCAGGCGCGACATTCCATAAGGAAGGCATATGGACAATACACCTCAACAATCCCGCCCCGCGACGACCCGACGCCGGATCCCGCCGGTCGCCGTGATCGGATGCGGCTACTGGGGCAAAAACCTGGTGCGCAATTTTTACCACCTCGGCGCGCTGGCGATGGTCTGTGATACAACCGAAGCAGGGCGCGCCGCGGCGGCGCAGATCGCGCCCGATGTACCGGTAGTCGCCAGCCTCGATGAGGTCACCACTGGCGCTGTGGTGATAGCGACGCCAGCCGTCACGCACTATGATCTGGCGCGCGAGGCGCTGGAGACCGGACGCGATGTGTTCGTCGAAAAGCCGCTGGCGCTGACGTATGCGCAGGGGGCGCGGCTGGTGCAGATTGCAGGCGAACAGCGCCGCATCCTTATGGTCGGGCACGTGCTCGAATACCACCCTGCCGTGGTGCGCCTGATCGACATGGTGCGCAGTGGCGAGTTGGGAGACATTTACTACATCTACTCCAATCGCCTGAGCCTGGGCAAGGTGCGGCGCGAAGAGAACATTCTCTGGAGTTTCGCGCCGCACGACATCGCTATTATCCTGCGGTTGCTCGGCGCGATGCCGATTCAGGTTTCAGCAGCAGGCGGCAACTATATTCAACCGAACATCGCCGATGTGACCGTTACGAACCTGCTGTTCGACAACGGCGTGCGCGCGCACATCCATGTCTCCTGGCTGCACCCATTCAAGGAGCAGCGTTTGGTTGTCATCGGTTCGCAGAAAATGGCAAGTTTCGATGATGTAGCGAAAGAACTGTTGCTCTACGATCAGCGCGTCGAGGTGCGCGAGGGGGAACCGGTGCCGGTGCGCGGCGCCGGTGAGCGCGTTGCATTTGACCCTGCTGAGCCGCTGCGTCTGGAGTGCGAAGCATTCCTGCGCGCGATCACGACCCGTGAACCGCCGCTGACCGACGGTGAAAGCGGGTTGCGCGTCCTGCGGGTGCTGCAGGCAGCGCAACGCTCCCTGGTGACGAACGGTGAGCCGGTGCCGTTGCTTGTGGAGTCGTTGCATGGTGAAGGATAAGGGGTGCGCAGGTAGGGGCGGGGCGCTGGCGCATCCGTGGGCAGGTGGCGCCGTTGCACGTTGAATGTTGCACGTTGAACATGGAAGGGGCGAAGGGCGAGGGCGGACGTTGCGCGTTGCACGGTGCACGTCGGCAGGCGGGCAGGTAGGGGCGCGGCGGCGCCGCGCCCGGCGGTTCAGGTGGCAAAGTTACAGGGGCGAAGGGGCGAAGGGCGAGGGCGGACGTTGCGCGTTGCACGGTGCACGTCGGCAGG
>ERZ1685331.51-NODE-51-length-38915-cov-20.673598_pt1 | contig 38915 bp, 33 predicted proteins | sample MGYA00580194_ERZ1685331 | MGnify/ENA primary metagenome ERZ1685331 (study PRJEB41501, sample SAMN08275520) | hot springs metagenome | biome: alkaline hot spring; material: microbial mat | place: Russia: Ush-Beldyr | collected 2015-07 | depth 0.5 m m ...
GGGCAGGTCGGAGACCTGCCCTTACGGGGGGGCAGGTCGGAGACCTGCCCTTACGGGGGGGCAGGTCGGAGACCTGCCCTTACGCTGGATGCCCGGATCCATTCTGCGCAGCGCACTCCCCCAGCATCGCCTGTTCTACCCGTCCGCGCGGTAGATCGAGGCGGTCGATCAGATCGGCGAGGCGCGTCGGGTCGCCGGTGGTTGCGTAGGTGACGCTGCCCGGCGTTCCAGTCGGCGCTCCGGTCAACCCGCGCTCCTGGAGCACCTGCGCCACACGCTGCGCCACGGCTGGTGCGGCGTCGAGCAGATGGATGTCGTCGCCGACGAGCGCGCGGAGTTGCGGCAGGAGCAGCGGGTAGTGGGTGCAGCCAAGCACAATCGTGTCGGCGCCAGCGTCGAGCAGCGGCATGGCATACTGGCGCAGCAGCGCCGTGGTTGCCAGCGAGTCGAACGCACCCTCCTCGATGTGTTCGACCAGACCGGGGCACGCCTGTGAAACGACGCGCACCCCGTTCGCCCAGTGGTCAATCACGTCGCGCAGCAGATCGCCCGCCAGAGTTGCGGGTGTCGCCAGCACACCCACGACGCCGCTGCGCGTGTGTGCGGCTGCCGGTTTCACCGGCGGCACCATGCCGACAAAGGGGGGGTCGGCGAAGCGGCGGCGCAGGTCGGCGAGCGCAGCGGCGCTGGCTGTGTTGCACGCAACGACGACCAGTTTTGCGCCGCGATCGATGAGCCATCCGGCGCATGCTGCGGCAATGGCGCGCAGTTCATCGGGCGGGCGCGGGCCATACGGGCAATGCGCCTGATCTGCCAGGTAGAGCAGGTTTTCCTCCGGCAGCTGGCGGCGCACCTCACGCAACACTGTAATCCCGCCGATACCGCTGTCGAAGAAACCAATGGGTTGCATGATTTTTGTTCGCGCTGCAACCTCCCGCAGGTTTGTAAACCTGGAGCAACTCGCCTGCGGGAGGGTCGTCCGAAAACGCTACTCCTGGGATCCCCGTGTCTCTCGATACCGCACCAGACGCTCGACGGCAGCGAAGTTCCACGGTTCACCCAACCCCAGGATAATATGCGTGGCGCCGGCCCCCACGAATGCGTCGAGGTTATCCAGATCACCGGCGCCAATGGCGACGGTGCGTTCGATGGTCGCCGGGTCGCGCCCGAATTCGCGGCACCAGTTGTCGAGCACCTGATTTTTGTGGCGGAATCGTTCGGGCGGACCGAAGCCGTTCCACATATCGGCGTATTGCGCCGTGAGCTTGAGCGTCACCTTCTCGCCGCCGCCGCCGATCAGGATGGGGAGCGGCTGGCGCAACGGGGGCGGGTTCAGGCGCTCGAGCCGCTGTTTGATCTGCGGCAACGCCCTTCCCAGCGCGCGCAAGCGATCCGGCGCCGTACCGAATTCGTATCCATATTCGTCATAGTCGCGCTGGAACCAGCCTGCACCGATGCCCAGGATCAGGCGACCACCACTAATATGATCAACGGTGCGCGCCATGTCGGCAAGGAGGTGCGGGTTACGGTAACTGTTGCAGATCACCAGGCAGCCGATTTCGGCGCGACTCGTCAGCATCGCCATAGCGGTCAGCAGCGTCCAGGACTCGAAATGAGCGCCGTCGGCAGGACCGTAGAGCGGGAAGAAGTGGTCCCAGTTCCAGATCGAATCAACGCCAAGCGCCTCGACCTGGCGCACAGCATCGGCGAACGATTGGTACGAGGTGTGTTGCGGGTGCAACTGAACACCGACACGAATGGCAGTCATGTGCTTCCTTTCCAGGCATACTCGATCCATCGCACATCATACACGAATCTCAATCACTTCCGGTCAAAAGCGGGATGAGAGGAAAGAGAGACGCAGTACTGGCTATACGCCCGAGCGCGAAGCATACGAGCGGATCTGAGACCCGCCCTTACGGCGTCCGAGTCCAGAAAGACAGGTCATGGAGCAGCGAACGCGGCATCCGCTGCCAACTCACGACTACACCTGCGGTTCATCAGGGTATTGACCGGCGCAGGATTCAATGGTATTATTGTGAACAATTTCACGAAAGAAGGTGACTAACAATGATCGAAACCCGGATCGAACCACAATCCGTCGAAAAGGCGCGTGATACATATAAACAGAACGGCATACCCGATTCATCACGCGCGCGTCCGCGCGTGGTAATCGTTGGCGCGGGGTTTGGCGGCCTGGCAGCCGCGCGCGAGCTGGCACACGCCGATGTGGATGTTCTGCTGATCAACCGGACGAACTACCACGGCTTCTGGCCCCTTCTCTACCAGGTGGCGACCGCCGGTCTGGAGCCGGAGTCGATAGCCTATCCGGTGCGCGCGATTCTGCGGCGCTACCGCAACGCCAATTTCTTGCTCGCCGAGGTAAGCGGCGTGGATTTCGAGCGGCGCTCCGTGCTGACCGATGTTGGTTCTGTGTCCTACGATTATCTGGTGCTGGCGGCAGGGAGCACGACGAACTTTTTCGGCAATGAGCGCTTCGAACGATATACGCTCGGCATGAAGGACCTCGACGAGGCGCAGCGGTTGCGCAACCACATTCTGCATTGCTTCGAGCGCGCCGCATCTGAACGCGACCCGGCGCATCGCGCGGCGTTGCTGACCTTCGTCGTCGTCGGCGGCGGTCCCACCGGCGTTGAACTGGCGGGGTCATTCATCGAGTTGATCCGCCATGTGATGCGCAAAGACTATCCGATGCTCGATGTCCATCAGGCGCACGTGGCGCTCATTGAAGCGACCGACCGGGTGCTGGCGACGTTTCCTGAGTCGTTGCAGCGCGCGGCGCTGGATCGATTGCGGCGCGTGGGGGTGGATGTGCGCCTGAACGCACCGGTCGCGGATGCACGTCCGGGTGTGCTGGCATTCAAAGACGGCTCGGAACTGGCGGCAGAGACCATCGTGTGGGCGGCAGGGGTGCGCGCATCGCCGCTGGCGGAGGCGCTCGGCGTGACGCTGGGGCGCGGCGCGCGGGTGAAGATTGAACCGACGCTGACGCTGCCGGGACACTCCGATGTATTTGTGGTCGGCGACATGGCCTATCTGGAGGGATACCGTCCTGGCGTACCCTACCCGATGGTCGCGCCGGTCGCCATTCAGATGGGAGAGCAGGCGGCGCGTAACATCATCGCGCGCACCCGGCGCAACCCGATGAAACCGTTCCGCTATTTCGACAAAGGGCAGATGGCGACGATCGGGCGAAGCGCAGCCGTACTCGACTCTTTTGGCATCCGATTGACCGGCTGGCCCGCGTGGGTTGGCTGGCTCTTTGTGCACCTGATGGAACTGGTTGGTTTCCGCAACCGGGCGCTGGTGCTGCTGAACTGGGCATACAGCTACTTCACCTATGACCGCGGCGTGCGCCTGATCTTCGGTATCGGGGCGGAGGAGCGGCTGAAGGTTGAACGGTTGAAGGTTGAAAGGTGAAAGGTGAAGGGTGAAGGGTTACGCGCCCCTTCGTGCGCCTTCGCGCCCCTTCGTGGACAACCGGCGCAAGCGACGGAAGAGGGAAGATTGAAAGGTGAAGGGAGAAAAGGGTTACGCGCCCCTTCGTGCGTCTTCGCGCCCCTTCGTGGACAACCGGCGCAGGTGGCGAGGGGAAAGGCAGGGGCGCCCGCGCTGTCAAGGGAACAAATTGCGCTTCCAGCACGTTATGATGAGCAGAGACACATCGACGAACTCAGAGGAATGCCATGCGCGCGATGATTGCAACTCTGCTTGGATGCGCACTGTTGCTGGCGGCATGCGGCAGCGCCAGCACGGGCGCTGTGCCTGCCGCACCGACCCAACCAGCCAACCCGGCGCTATCCCAACCGACGCAGCCGCCGCTCCCCACCGGTGTTCCCGGTCAACCGCTGGTTGTCGATCCCACTACGCCGCCAGCGACGACGGTTGCGCCTGCAGCTCCATCGCCGACGGTTGGTGATGCGAGAATGCCAACCTCCGCATTGACTGGCACACCTGTTCCTGCTGCCACCCAAGGGAAGGAGACACCCGTGCCCACGCCAGATCAGGCGAATGAACCCGCGCGCCCTGCACCGCCGTACAACGCGCAACCGCTGACGCCCCCCTTCGGCGCGGCAATGGACGCTCAGATTGATGCAGCAAAGCAAGACCTTGCGCAGCGTCTGGGAATTGATGCATCAGCCATTGCGATCGTGGAGGTAGACGCGGTCACCTGGCCCGACACGTCGCTCGGTTGCCCGAAGCCGGGGATGATGTACCCGCAGGTGCTGGTCGACGGCGTCCTCGTGCAACTCCGCGCCAACGGGCAGGTCTACCGCTATCACGGCGATGGTCAGCGCCAGTTATTCCTATGCGATGCGCAGACGGGTCCTGTCGGCGGACAACCGGGGCGTCCGCCGCGGGGTGAGCCTTAGCGGGCGCCTGTTTCGATGCCAGTGTATAATTCCGAGCGTCTGGCGCCCCTTTGTCTGGATTGACCGAACGCGATTTATGGAAGACGGGACGTTCTATCAGCGGTAGGGCGTGATTACCTGCGGGTCGGGGCGAATGATCGGCGCGCTGCATGTCGCCGCGTGATGACGGTCGCTTCCGCCTGCCCCCGCACCCGCACACTGTCCCGATGCCTGTGAGCGCGGCGCTGCCGCGCCCCTACGATTCCACGCCCCCGGCGATGCGGATACCCCCGGCGATCTCCCCTGGCGGTGACGGTCACCTCTACGGCCGCACAACCTCGCCACTGAACGACTTGATATACGTGCCAAAGAATGCCGGACTGGTCAGCTCAGCGTAGTTCGTCCATCGTCCGGTGCGCACACCCTGCGCGCGGAAGCCGATAGTCACCGTCTGACCCGGCGCGCCAGGGGTAGTCTCGATGACGACGTCGTTCGAGCCTGCTGTCGGGATTGTACCGATGACGGGTCCGAAGCCGTCATTGCTGTAGATATTCGCACCCCGGTTGCCAAACGCATTCTCGGCGCCGACGGTGACGAAACCGCCATCGCCGCTGGAGAGGACAGGACCGTAGGAGTAGGTGATGTCCTCCACGCCATTCAGCCCGATCCAGATCTGGAAGGTGTTGCGTTGAGCGGGGTTGCTCCAGTTCGGTGCGTTCTCCCATTCCAGGATCAGCCAGCAGAAGCTTGCCGGATTACTGCACGGACCAGTGCCAACCAGATAGGCATAGTAGTTGCCGCCAGCGCTGCCGTCGAGGTCGGTCCAGAACGCGCCGAGGGTATTGTTCGGGCGGGCAGTGTTGGGGAAAGTGCGGTTGATGAACGAAATATCCGCCGCTGTCCCGCCGCCGACCACAGCATAGCCATTGCTGACCATGGCGATCGTCGTATAACTCTGTCCACCGAAGAAGAAGGGGCGCGTTGCGGGAACGGAGAGGTTCACAAGGGTCTCATCGCCAAGCGTCACATTCGGGGGCGCACCGAGGCTGGCGAGCGAGAGATAACCATTGAAGGACAACCGGCCTGCGCTCACATTCGGTGGTGCGGCGCCGGTCAGCATGCCGCTGAAGGTCAAACCGCCGACGGTTTCGGTCGCGCCGCCGGTGACGCTGCCGCTGACCAGCTTCAACTGGCGCGGCATCGTATCGTTAAGCGTTACTGACGCATTGTTGAACGTATTGTTCGAGATCGTGATTGTGCAGTCGCGCCGCGCCGTCGAGTCGTCGCCGCGCCCGACGGTCCCTCTGCCCGGGGGCGCATCACCGCCGCGCTCCTATGTGCGCCCGGCACCCCGCCTGCCCAGGGCGCATGGCTGCCTGCCGGGGGCACGGCAGCGTCACATCCCTACCGAAGGTAACAATCTTTTCATCTCCCTTTCTGCATCACCCCGCGATTCTGGTAATCAGGACGCCATAAACCCCGGTTCGGCGCGCCGGGGGCGTCGCTGAAGATCTCAACACTGCAGGTATAATATATATGCATAGTTAAGACCTCAATCTGATCCAGCACTCCAGCAGGTGTGTTGCCAGCACATCGGGCTCGTTGTGTGTACGGCAGTGCACCAGGCTGTGTCCTCGAAACGAGGTCGGTTCAGCCCGGCGCAGGCTGTAACCCTGATTGTGATCAGGAATCCATCTCTTTGTCCGCCCTGTCCAAACGATGGTGTCGTTCTACAGCAAGGAAGAGGTGTTATGAGTCGACAAAACCCTTTCCGCGTGCTGGCAGTGGCGCTTGCGCTCTTGCTGGCATTTGCGTCGGTCGCTCCGGCGACGGCGCAGGTCGCTCCCCCGCAGATCGATCCGGCGCGCATCGATCAGTTGCGCCTGGAAACTCCGGTCGAAACCACAAATCCGCGTAGTGTGTTATCTCCCACCCTGCAAGGCGCTACGGGGCGGCAACAGGTCGTGATTCGCCTGCGCGAAAACCCGGCGGCGATGGTCGAGGAAGGCGCGGCGCAACTGGCGCAGGTTGATCGCGTGCGCGCGCAGCAGGATCGGGTGCTTGCCCGCATCCGGGCAATCGACCCGACGGCGACGGAGTATGCGCGCCTGCGCATTGGTCTCAACGCGCTGATCGTTGAGGTCGATGCTGCAGCGCTGCCCGCCATCGCGCGCGACGCCGAGGTGACACGCATCAATGCAGTGGTCAACTACGAGCGTGACCTCGATGAAACCGTACCCTACATTGGCGCGTCGCCTGCGGTACAGGACTTAGCGTTCAAAGGCGAAGACGTGCGCGTGGCGGTGCTCGACAGCGGTATCGATTACACCCACGCCAAACTCGGCGGCGTCGGCACGCTGGCAGCCTATCGGGCCGCCTATGGCGATAGCCCGGCTGATCCGCGCAATACAACGCTCGACGGTCTGTTCCCGACTGAGCGCGTGAAAGGCGGCTATGACTTCGTCGGCGAGGTATGGCCCAATGGACCGCTACAGCCCGATCCCGATCCGATCGACCTCGAGGGCCACGGCACCCACGTTGCCGACATTATCGGCGGCAACCCCATTCCCGACCCGGAGCGGGCGCGGGTGCGCGCTGTCCACGCATCACCCGATGCGCCGAATGTCGATATCCTGGTCAATGGCGCGCCAGCGTTCACCAACGTGCCATTCCGCGCGGTGAGCAACTATGCGCTGCTGCCGCCCGGCACGTACAACCTGAAAGTCGTCCCGGCAGGTGCGTCTGCGCCGGTCGTGATCGACGCCGACGTGACGGTTGAGGCGGGCAAGGACTATACGGTTGCAGCGACCGGTCTCCTGACCGGGATTACGCCGCTGGTGCTGGTGGACGATAATAGCGCTCCGGCGGCTGGCGATGCGCATGTGCGCTTTGTACATCTCTCGCCGAATGCGCCGGCGGTCGATGTGGCGGTTGCTGGCGGCGGACCGGTGATCTTCGGCAATGTCTCCTTCCGTGAGGTCGGCGCGTATACGCCGGTTCCTGCCGGAACATACAATCTGGAGGTGCGTCTGGCAGGCACGAGCACGGTAGTGCTCTCGGTACCCGGGGTCAACCTGAAGGCGGGCAAGGTCTACACTGCGTATGCCTTTGGTCTGGTTGGCGGCACAGGGGCGCAGGCGCTCGGCGCCGGTCTCAGCGAGGACAACGTCACAGCAGGCGGCGGCGTCGCACCGAAAGTCGATCTCTTCGCCGTCAAGGTCTGCTCGGCGGTGTCGTCGTCGTGCAGCGGCATTGCCCTCCTGCAGGGTCTCGAGTTTGCGGCGGACCCGAATGGCGACGGAATGACCGATGACCGCGTCCATATCGTCAACATGTCGCTCGGTGCGTCGTATGGGCAGAACTACGACGATGATCTCTCCGTGCTGGTCGATGCGATCACGCCGCTCGGCATCCTGGTGGTCGCCTCGGCGGGCAACAGCGCTGATCGTCCCTACATCTCCGGTACGCCAGCCGCAGCGCGCAGTGCGCTTTCGGTGGCGCAAACGGCCGTGCCGCGCGATAAGGCGTTCCCGATTACTGCTGGCGGTGTCACGGTCTTTGGTATTGCGCAGCCATGGGCGCCGGAGCCAGCAGCGGCAATCTCTGGCACGCTGGTCTATGGCGCTTCTCTTGGGAATGCGCTGGGGTGCGCGCCGTTCCCCGCTGGCTCGCTCACCGGGCAGGTGCTGCTGGTGGATCGCGGGGTATGCGCGGTGAGCATCAAAGGGAGCAATGGCGCTGCGGCAGGCGCCGTGGCAGTGATCGTGGCGAACAACGCCGCCGGGTCAGTGCCGCCATCGTTTGGGTTCGGCGGCGGTAGTCCGACCGTTCCAACGCTGTCGATCACGCAGGCGGCTGGAATGGCGCTCAAGGGGCGGGTTGGCAATGTCGCCACGGTAGATGGCACTAATCCGCAGAGTTCGGTGGGCAGCATGGTCGGCACGTCGTCGCGCGGTCCGGTGATGGGCCAGATGTTCTACGGCAACCAGGTGATGTACGGCCAGATCATCAAGCCGGAGATCGGCGCGCCTGGCGCTTCGATCTCGGCGGTGGCCGGCAGCGGCGATGGCGTCGAACCGTTTGGCGGCACCTCCGGCGCGGCGCCGATGGTTGCTGGCGCAGCGGCGCTGTTGATGAACGCCACCGACTGGCAACTCTCGCCGTGGGAACTGAAGGCGCGCCTGATGAACACGGCAGAGACCAACATTCTGAACGGTCCGCGCGTCTTTGTTGGCCCGGTCCTGGCGCCGATCACGCGCATCGGCGGCGGCGAGGTGCGTGTGGATCGCGCAGTGGCGTCGCAGGCGAGCGCCTGGGAGAGCGTGAGCGGCGGTGGGGCGCTGTCGTTCGGCATGGTCGACCTCACCCGCGAGACGACGCTGCGCCGCACGGTGGTGGTGCGCAACTACGGCAATACGCCGCTGACGTACTCTATCAATCCGACTTTCCGGTTTGCTGGCGATGCGGCGACCGGTGCGGTCACGCCGGTTGTACCGTCCACGATTACGGTGCCGCCGCGCAGCCAGCGTTCCTTCCCGATCGCGCTGCGGATCGACCCGACGAAACTGCCGTCCTGGACGCTGAACTCCGGTCCGAACGGCGGCAACGGTGATGTGCTGACGCTCGTTGAGTATGACGGATACCTGGTGCTCAATGCGCCGGGGACAGCGAACGACCTGACGATGCCCTGGCAGGTGCTGCCGCGCGCGGCGGGCAATGTGCGCGCGCCGGTCAGCGTGCGGCTGCGGGATGGATCAGCGACGGCGACGCTCACCAACAGCGGCGTGAACCCGGTCAATGTCGAGACCTTCGCACTGATCGGCGAGAACCCGTTCGTGACGGCATCGCCAGGCGCGGGGCAGCAGGCGCCGCCAATGGACCTGCGCTATGTCGGGGTGGCGACCTATGGCGTTCCTCCGACTTTCTGCACCTCATCGCTTTTGATCCGGTTCGCCATCAATACCCATCAGCGCGTGACGCATTCGAACTATCCGGTTGAGTTCGATCTCGTCTTCGATACCAACCGCGACGGCACGCCTGACTATATCGGCTTTACGTCGGAGGTGGGTCCTACCTTTGCAGGAGATGGACGAAATGCGTTCTTCGTCGGGCCGCCTGCGGGTCCTTTCCGCGCCTTCTTCTTCACCGAGCACCCGACGAACAGCGCGAACACGATTGTGACGATCTGCGGCGAGCAGATCGGCATCACGTCGCCGGGCCGGCAGATCAATATGGATGCGTATGCCTTCGACAACTATTTCACAGGGCTCGAGTTGAGCTACATCGACGGCATGAGCACGGTGATCGGCGCGCCGCGGTATGTCGACTCGTTCTATCTGACTTCAGGCGGTGGTACAGTGCCAGCAAGTGGCAGTGCATCGCTGCAAATCCTCTCTACGGGATCGACGGCGACGACGACCGAGTCGGGCATCCTGCTCATGTTCTCTTACGGTCCATCCGGTAACGAAGCGCGCGCGATCAAGGTGCGGTAGCGCTGACGTTGCGCCCTTCACCCCGACCGCGCCGGTGATGCGCAGTCGGGGTTCTTTTTTATGGAACAAATCGAGAAGGTTTGGCGTTGAAGGGGTAGACGTTACTGCCAATGGCGCCTGGCGGTTGATGGAGTGCGAAGCCCGCGCAGGCTAAAGGGGAGTGAACTATGCGCACGCTCCTGCTCACAGGCAGTTTGATCCTTGTGCTCACCGCATGCGGTGTCCCTGCAGCCACACGCAGCGACACTCCTGTTCCCCCGGCGGGTGAGCCGTCGCTGCCGCCGTTAGCAACGCCGCTCCCCACCGGCGAGCCAGGGCAAAACCTGGTTGTCGAACCGTCGGTTTCCCCCGCCGCCGAAACGCCAGCGGCGGCGCCGTCCGTTGCAGACGCTACGCCGACGACTGCCGCAACGCCAGTTCCATCTCCCGCGCCGCCGTCAACCGCTTCCCCGGCGCCTGTTCCATCTCCGGCGTCGCCGTCAACCTCCACCCCGGCGCCTGCCATACCGCTTCCCTCGCCGCCGCCGCAGGTCACAGCGCTGGTGTTGCCAGTTCCAGAGGTGCAACCGCCGCCGGTGAGCATCACCGAGCAGGCGATCCTGCCGGCGGACCTGCTCGCGCGTCTGATCAGCGATCTGTCTGCGCGGAGCGGGAGCGATCCGTCTGCCATCACGCTGATCGGCGCAGAAGCGGTGATCTGGAATGACGGATCGCTCGGCTGCCCGCAACCTGGCATGATCTACCCGCAGGCGCAGATTGAGGGGTACCGCGTTGTCCTGCGGATCGGCGACCGCGACTACGATTATCACGTTGGGAAAGGCAGTTCATTTGTGCTCTGTGAGCGCTCTGCACGCCAGCCCTGATGGACCAGGCTTGCCTGGTCAGGCGGCAGCTCGCTGCGCCGCCTGAGGCTAAACCGACGGGCGTCGCCGCCTGTCTGCGCAGGCATGCGCCCTCGCTCCGGCGTGGACGCATGCCCGGAACCAGCCCCGCTGACGCGAGGCTTCGTGCGTTCAGCGCCGGCGCCGTCTGCCAGGAACGCGGCGGTTCCTGGCAATGATGACTACACCACAACCCTGAAGCATCGTTGACAACCGCATGTGACACGCAGTACAATCTCTGCAGAGCAGCGCTTGTAGAGGCAATTCGCTGAAAAGAGGCGCATGAACCTCCTCCCGTCACAGCGTCCGAGCATCCGGTTGATCCTGGCGGCGCTGGCGTTTCTCACCGGAGTGATCATTCTGGTCGCGCGTTTTGGCGGCAACCTGGCCGCACCGCCAGCGACGGTCGTGCGCGCAACCGAAACTCCGCTGCCAGCGGTTCCATCCGCCACTCCACTGCCGGCGCTCGCCGATACCCCAACGGCGACAATCGCATCACTCACACCGTCGCCTGCTGCAACACCTGTCGCCGTACCAACAGCAACGTCCACCGCGACGGTCGCCACACCCACCGCGACGCCGGCGCCGACCGCGACGCCGGCGCCGACTGCGACGCCTGCTGTTATTGGCGTACAGCCTGCCACGCCGACAATAACAGCGGCAGCGTTGACGATAACGCCGCCTCCACCGACGACGCCTGCGCTGTCTCCGACGGTGGTCATCACAACCCCATCTCCGACGCCAACCGCCACCCCGACGCTAGCCGTCCCAACCGCAACAGGTACGGCAACTCCCACGCAAACGGCCGTCACGCCGACCGTCCATGCGAGCGGAACTGCCACGCTGTCGCCGTCTCCAGGAACACGCACACTGACGCTACGCGTCGAGGGAACACAGCCGCGAGTGGAGGTTGCCTATGAAATTGGCAATACCGAAGTCGTGGTTGGCGATGTTGTCGTCTTTCCCTGGACTCGAACAATCCAGGTAGCGTTCGATCTCGACGTGCGCCTGACTGCCGCAGGCACCGAAGAGTTTGGCGATGTACGCTGCCAGATCACCGGCGATGCCGTCCCGACTCCCGGCATTGTCGATTACGACTCTAATCCGTACCCTTCGGTCGAGTGCGTCATCAGCGGACGATAAGCGCATCGTGTGCTAAAATCAGGGGTTAGAGGTAGGGGGTAGGGGTCAGGGGTCAGGGGTTAGAGATCAGGTTCTTGGTTCTCAGTTCTCAGTTCTTGGTTCTCAGTTCTCAGTTCTCAGTTCTTGGTTCTCAGTTCTCAGTTCTTGGTTCTCAGTTCTCAGTTCTCAGTTCTCAGTTCTCAGTTCTCACACGTGCACAGCATCAGCGACATCATTCAGGCGATTGCGCGGCAGCGCGCGCGGGGCGACTCGACCCCGTTGATTATGCTGCGCGCGCTGGATGAGATGCCCGGCGAGCGCGTCAGCCATCTACCGATCAACCCGCACCTGGCGCAGGCGTGGCTGGCGTACACCGGCGAACCGTTTCGCCCGCACCAGGCGCATGCGCTGGCTGCGCTGCGGCGCGGCGAGCCGGTGGCGCTGCGCGCGGCGTCGGTCGATGTTGCGGCAACGTTGCAACTGCTGGCGCGCGCGGCGCTCGCTGAGGCGCAGAGCGCAACCGTGCTGGCGCTGGCATTTGATGACAATCACGCACGCGCCTTGCACACGGCGTTCGATGCCGCCAACCAGTCACTTCCACGTCCCCTTCAGGCGTCGGCGACAACGACCGCCGAACTGCGCGTCGACCCCTTCGCGCGGCTGATCATCGCCACGCCGGAAGCACTGCACGATCGGGTGCTGCGGCATCGCGCGCGCGCCTGGAGCGCCTTCTGGAACGGGGTGCGTCTGATCGTGATTCCCGACGTACACCGGTTTACCGGCGTTGCTGGCGCGCACCTCGCCGATCTCCTGATGCGCACATATCGGGTTGCGGCGGCGCACGGCGCATCACCCGGATTTCTGGCATCCCTGATGCGTTTGAATGATCCAACTCCCGCGTTGAGCGCTCTGCTCGGCAGGTCCTGGCGCGTGATCGATGCCGATGATGGACCGCGCCCGGCGACGGTTGCGGCGATCTGGCAGGGGAGTGGCGCCTGGCTGCGCGAAACCGCTGAACTGGTGACGCTGCTGCGACGACAATCGTATCGGGTGCATGTGCTGTGCGATGCACTCGTGCGCGTGGCGCTTGCGGCTGCCATTGGCGACTCGGCGGATGTCACGGTCGGTTCCGACCCGCAACCGGCGCAGGTGCTGGTCTGCGCGGGGTTTCCAGGTTCGGTCAGCGCTTTTCGGCGTCTGCTTGCGTCCGGCTATCAGGCAGTGATCGCCGTGCTCGGCGAGTTGCCGCAGGAACAGGCGCTGGCGCGTCAGGTATCCGTCACGCTCGAAGGACCGCTGAACTCATGGGTTCCGCAGCCGGCAAATGTCTACGTTCTGGCGCAGCACGTCGTGTGCGCCGCCAATGAACTGCCGCTGACCGCCGCAGATGTCGATGCCTGGGGATGCGCCGAGGTCGTGGCGCGGATGGCGGCGAATCAGCAATTGATCGAACTCCCGGACAACGAATCGCTCTGGATTCCGGCAGGCGAGCACGATCCGTATACAGAGTTCAGCGTCCTGGCAGCCAGCGGCGGCGCAATCACTGCGCGCTCGGAGCAACCGCGCATCCGCGAACGTCTCGATCCGACTCTCTTTGAACGCTGGGCATTTGCAGGTGCGGCGCTGCCGCCTGGTATTGGCGGATTGCGTGTAGTCATGCGCGATGAGGAAGAGGGCAGCATTTCACTGCGCCTGGAAACCAGCGGACGGCGCACCTATCCGCTGCGCCGCGGGCAGGTCGTTATCCGTGATACGAACGAGGAGCGCGTGCTGTTTCACAATCACCAGATGGCATGGGGGCGAGTCGTCGCGCAGGAGATGATCTACGGCTGGCGTGAGTTATCACCTGGCGCATCTCCCGCTGACACGGCGCTTACCGCGCCGCTCGAAAGTCGCTGGGTCGCGCCTGCCTGCTGGTTCGACATTCCGATTGCGATCCAGGTGCAGGGGCAGTTCATCGGGTGGTGCCTGACGGCTGCGGTCACGCTGCGTGCCCTTGCATCCTTCACCGATCTTGTGCCGCTCTATGATCACGAGCGGCGGCGGTTATTCTTTGTCGACGCGCAGCCGGGCGGAAATGGACTGGCGCAGTGGCTCTATCAGCACGCCGAGGAGGTGTTGCAGGTCGCCTACGACGTGGCGCTGGCGTGCCGCGCCGATCCGCTGCTCGAACCGTTGAGCCGCGTCGAGCAGGACTGGCTGCTGGCGTTGCTCGGTCGGGCGCCGGTGGAGCCGCCGCGTCGTGGTGAGCCATCCGTAGCAGTTCCACCTCCGGCGCAGCAGAGCGACCGTCGCCAACCCGCCGGATCGCCGCATACTCCTCAGTCGCCAGCCATGCATCCCGGGCAGCGCCAACCGCTCACGCCATCCGAATCACCGCAGGCAGTGCGTGCCGAACCGGTGCAACCCTCGCGTGAAGAGCGCGCATCGACACCACGCGAAGCGCTGTCGGCGCCAGACCGATCGAAGCCAGCCGCTGCGCAGAGCGATGAGCGCAGCGAGACACCTGATGCTGCGGCATTGATCGAGCGATTGCGGCGGCAACGCGAACAGCGCGAGCGGGCAAAGGATCGTGGCATGCGTGTAGCGCCAGCGCGCGAAACCGATGTACCGCTGCGATTTGCCGCTGGCGATCGCATTTTCTGCCTGCCCTACGGCGACGGCGAGGTGCTCGACAGCCGCATCGAAGATGGGCGAGAAGTGCTGACGGTCCGCTTCCCTGACTACGGCGAATTGTCGATTGACCCGGCGCTGAGCCTGGTGCGCAAACTCGAACCGCCGGCTGAGAACTGAGAACTGAGAACTGAGAACTGAGAACTGAGAACTGAGAACCAAGGAACCTGACCCCTGATCCCTGACCCCTGACCCCTAACCCCAATCTCTTAACCACATCATAACGCCTTCCTCTTGCTCTTGCCTGACAGACATGCTACAATCTCACGCAGCATGGTCATATCTCACGCGCCCTGCGTTGCACGATCCGGCATGTTCATAGCACAATCGGCCTGCACATCGCCACCCATCAGGGTTAGCATGATGCGCCTCAAAAACGCACACCTGTAAGGAGTGACCATCACGATGCAACATGAGCGCATCGACTATCCAGAGTTGCTCCGTTCACTTGGGCAATTCATTCAGCAGCAGCATCTCAACGAAGTCGCCATTCTCGAGTTCGATCGCGGATGGATCATCTCAGGGATTACGTATCAGAGTACTGCACAGGGATTCATTCGGGTTGCAGCCGATTTTGTGCTCTCGCACGAAGAACTGCGCCACATTATTCAGCAGATGCGTGATCAGCGCAAAACAGAGCCGCCGCAGAAGGGGAGGTGGCTGGGATGAAATTGTTCCGCGGACTGGAGAAAACCGACTATCAGGATGTGCTGCGCGCGATCGGGCTGTTCATCGATGAACGCGGGTACACAGATGTGCGGATCGTCGAGATCGAGGACGGGCTGGTCTTGCAGGGGCGCATACGCGAACAGAAAGGATTGGGGACCTCAAGTTACGAGACGTTTCTGATCACCGATGACGATTTGAAGGAAATGGTGCGCACCGCAGCCGAACGGCGCGGGCAGAAGCCGCCAGCCTTCACGCAGTGATAGGATGCCGAACCGTGCCTGTACATAAAACCCGTATGACGCGCCGCCTCGGCGTTGCACTGATTCTGGCGTTTGTCGCCGGCGCAGGCGCGCGGTATCTGGTGAACCGCGCCGCAAGCGCCATGCCGCGCCCACCCATGATCGACTGGCTTCAGGCGCGCAATGTCGGCGTGGCTGTGTCGCAATCGCACCTGCTGCCGGTAATCGATCGCGCAGCGCGCCAGGAGCAGTATCGCCGCATGGTGCAGCGCAGCGCGCCGTTGATCGCTGCCTATATGGGAGTGCGGCTGCCTCAGCCAATCGATCGGATCTATGTGTTTGATCGGGCGGAGTGGATCGAAGCCAACCTCTCCGCGTTCCAGTCGCTTTTCGCGCCGCTGGAAGCGTTGTACGACGAAGTCAGCGCACGGCAGGGCATGGTGGGCCTGCTGATCGGTCAACTCAATAGCCAGTTGGTCGGCATACAGATGGGAGCGCTGATCGGTTTTCTGGCGCGGCGCGTTCTCGGGCAGTACGATCTCGGGCTGCTGTCGTCCGACCCGAACCTGCGCGGCGCGCTCTACTTCGTCGAACCAAATATCGCGCGCATCTGCGCACAGTTTGGTTTCAACGGCGACGACTTCCGCATGTGGATTGCGCTCCACGAAACCACGCATGTCTTCGAGTTCGAGGCGTTTCCCTGGGTGCGCGACTACTTTCAGGATCTGCTGCGCCAGTTCATCGGTCGGGTGAACGATCAGGCGGCGATGCTGAGCGTCGGCATTGTGCGGCTCATCGAACGTCTGCTTCAGGGGCAGCCGATCGACCGGCACTGGATCGAGTTGATGCTGACTCCTGAGCAGCAGGAGATCTTTGCCCGTATGCAGGCGCTCATGTCGGTGGTGGAAGGGTATTCCAACCACATTATGAATGTCATTGGCGCACAATTGCTCCCCAGTTACCAGTACATCGAGACGCGGGTGCGCCAGCGTCAGTTGCGCCGTCCACTCATCGAAGAAGCATTCAACCGCATCACCGGCATGGACCTGAAACTGGCGCAGTATCAGCAGGGCGAGGCGTTCATCGATGCGGTCGTTGCGGCGCGTGGCGCTGCGTTTGCCAACCGCATCTGGGAACAACCGGCGAACCTGCCAACAATGGAAGAAATTCGCGCGCCACACTGCTGGATTGCGCGCGTCGGCGGGTAAGGCTCTTATTCCGCTGCTTCGATCACCGCGCTGCGCTCCTCGACAGGCGGCGTCTTCCGTTGTGCAAACGCCAGACGCAGCAGCGGCGGCGTGATCAGTGTCGTGATCAGCGCCATCATAATCGTCGAGGTGAACAGGGTATCATGAACCAGCCCGGCAGCGCGCCCGGTGGCAATCATCACCAGCGCCACCTCGCCGCGCGCCGTCATGCCAGCGCCGATCTGCAGCGCTTCACGCCACGAGAGGCGCATCGCCAGCGCGCCGACGCTGCAGCCGACGACTTTTCCGGCAATTGCCAGCGCCACCATAATGATGGTAAACAGCGGCGCCGCGCCAAGCGTCGTGACGTTGGCTTCCAGCCCAATGTTGACGAAGAATACCGGCACAACAAAGGCGTAGGCAAGCGCCGAACTGCCGTGATGCACCACGTGCTCCTCGTCGGTGTAGCGCGCCACGACAATTCCGAGCAGATAAGCGCCGGTAATATCGGCGACGCTCCCCAACGCCTCGGCAGCCCAGGCGAACAGCATCACCAGCCCCAGCAGGATCGCCAGCACCGTATCCTGCCCGCCGGCAAGGTGCTCGATTTTGCGCAACTGCGGCAGCAGTTTATCGCCAACAAACCAGGCCGCCGGGAAGAAAATCGCCATCTGACCGATGGCGACGAGGGGGTTGCCCTCGCCTGCCAGCCCCAGCACGAGAGAGCACCAGCACGCCGAGGACATCGTCGATCACCGCTGCCCCAAGAATGGTTGCGCCCACTTTGCTGCGCAGATGACCAAGTTCACGCAGCACCTCCACCGAAATCGACACCGATGTGGCGGTCAACACAGCGCCGACGAACAGCGACGGCAGCAGTTCCAGCCCAAAGAGCCTGCCAAGCGCGAATCCGCCACCAAACGGCAGGAGCACCCCGCCAAATGCGACGACTGTCGCCGCAAGCCCTACATGCCGCATCTGCACAAGGTCGGTTTCCAGCCCGGCGCGAAACATCAGCAACACCACGCCAATTTCAGCCAGCAGCGCCAGCGGGTCGTTCGGGCGAATGAGGTTGAGGAGCGATGGACCGAGCGCCAGCCCGAGCACCAGTTCGCCGAAGACGGAAGGCAGACCGAGGCGCTGACTCAAGCGTCCGGCCAGCTTGGCGCCGATCAGGATCGCTGCCAGCATTGGCAATAACTCAACCGGCGAATGATGTTCTTCCATGCCCGGTCCTTCCTGCCGCAAGAATCCGTAACGAGGCAGGAATGGCTTCACTGCCTCGTTACGTGTGCGTTCTACATACGTCGATTATCTGGAAGCCGCCCTCATACACCAGAACCTCGAAAAACGGGCATCCAGTGTGCGCTTCCTTCCACACCGCCTTGTTGAGCGGCTGATGCAAACAGTGCACCTTCTGCTTCTATTGAAACGCCCCAAGCCTCATCACCCCCACCCCGCTCCTTGCCATGCGGAGGGAGGGGTGGGGGCGAAGATACACCTCAATGCGCGCCAGCCGCCTGCTTGCCGCTTGCGATGTCGGACATCAACTCATCATCGAGTTCCGGGCTGCGCAGATGATCGACCAGGTCCTGAATTTCCTGCGACGGCGCCGCCGTCAGTTTGCTGACGATGTAGCAGAGCAGGAAGTTGACCGGCATGCCAAAGATGCCTGCCGCCAGGTGGGTAATGCCCATCACGTTGAACGACGGATCAAGGTAGTTGTTGTACATGTAGAAGAGGGTCACCGACAGGCCGCCGACCATGCCCGCGATCGCGCCAGGACCGTTGCAGCGCTTCCAGAAGATGCCGAGCAGCACGACCGGGAAGAACGACGATGCCGCCATCGAGAATGCCCACGCCACCATTTGCGCGATCAGCGCCAGACGCGGCAGCGCGAGCAGCGCCGCAATCACGGCTGCCACCACAAGCATCGTCTTGCCGAGCCAGATGCGCGTATTCATGCTGGCTTTCGGATTGACGATGCGGTAGTAGAAGTCGTGCGCGATAGCGGACGAGATGACGACCAGCAGACCGTCGGCGGTGGAGAGCGCCGCTGCCATACCGCCAGCGGCGATCAGCGCCGCCACAGTGTAGGGCAGACCGGCGATTTCCGGCGTTGCAAGTACGATGGTATCCGCATCGATGTTCAGTTCACCGAACTGCAGAATGCCGTCAGTGCTGGCCTTGGTAATGGCTGTACCCGACAGTTCGCCGAACGTGCCGACCTTCTTGCCATCGACTTCCGTCTCACTGAACGTCGCGCCTGCCACGTCGATCTTGCCGTTGCCGTTCGCGTCGGTAATCACCAGCGCGCCACTCTTCACCTGCGGGGCGGCCCAGGCAGGAAGCTTGTCAATGGCGCGCCCGTCCAGCGTCGTGTAGTCGCGCTGCGTGATCAGACCCAGGCGGCTCCAGTTCTGCGTCCACTCCGGCAATGAACTGATCTCCTTGCCGACCACGTTCTGCAGGATTTCCCAGCGCGCAAACGCAGCATACGCAGGCGCCGTGAAGTAGAGCAGGAAGATGAAGAAGAGCGCCCAACCGACGCTCAGGCGGCTCTCGCGCACGCTTGGCACGGTGTAGAAGCGGATCAGAATGTGCGGCAATCCGGCGGTGCCGACCATCAGACAGAAGGTAAGCGCCAGGAAGTTCCACGGCGTCCCGCGCCAGTCGGTCTGAATTTCGTCGGCTGGCTTGCTGGTGTTGGGGATCGACTGCGCCGCCGGCGGAGTGATGTTCACGCCGAAATACGTATTGATCTGGCCGATCGCCGTCACGGCTGCGGCATTGCTCAAGCCTTCATTGTACGCTGGAACATACCCCTGCTGAATGATGCGTCCCGAACCATCGCGCGCCGGCGCCTCAGACGCGATCTTCAACTCCTTCTCGATGGTCGTAACGTTCTGCAGCGCCTGCCCGTAGCTCAACTGCGGTATAGGAAAGCCGGTCAGTTTGAGCGAAAGGAAGGTCACCGGGATCATGTAGGCGATGATCAGAATGATATACTGCGCCACCTGCGTCCAGGTCACCGCCTTCATACCACCCAGGAATGAACAGACGAGCACGCCGGAGAGACCGATCACCACGCCCCACTCATACGGCACACCAATGAAGCGTGACATGATGATGCCCACACCGACTACCTGCGCCGTCACATATGTCAGGCTGACGATGATCGCGCAGATGGCCGCCACCAGGCGGGGCCAGCGCCCGCCATAGCGCGTGCCGACGAAGTCGGGAATGGTGTACTGTCCGAACTTGCGGATATACGGCGCAAAGAGGAGCGCCAGCAGCACGTAGCCGCCCGTCCACCCCATGATGTACGCCAGACCGTCGTAGCCAAGCGCGTAGAGTGTGCCAGCCATCGAAATGAACGACGCCGCGCTCATCCAGTCGGCGCCGGTCGCCATTCCGTTGAACACCGCAGGCACATTGCGCCCGGCGACATAGTACTCATCCAGGATCTTCGTGCGGCTGATGATGCCGATGAAGGCGTACATGGCCATCGTCAGCATCAGGAACGTCCAGCCGATCCAGGCTTTTGGCATGTTTGCGCCGAGTTCCAGCGCACCCATGATCAGACTGAACACAATCAGACCAATCGTGAACATGCCGTAGTACTGCGCCAGGCGGTTGTTGCGCAGTTTGACTGCTTCATTGACTGCCATAGTGGTTGCTCCCTCCGCTGTTACTTATCTCGGTCTTTCAGGTGGTACTTTGTATCCAGTTTGTTCATCGCGTAGGCATAATAGAAAATGAGGACGACGAACACGATCAGCGAGATCTGGCTGCCGAAATAGTAGCCAAGCGGGAAGCCAGCAATCACGATGTTGTTCAGTTGATTGACGAACAGCGGCGGAATGTAGGCGACGGAGAACCAGATGACCAGCAGGATCGCAATCAGCCGGTTGTTCTCGCTCCAGTACGCATTGATCCGTTCCTGACGGCTCATGTTTTCGATGTCAGACATATTGCCTCCTTGCTCTTCACTCAGGCGTCGTTGCTCATAAGCAGGACAGGTTGTCGCCTTACCTCTGATAAGCCGGATATGCGGATAGATGCGGGCGCTTTCACCTCCTTTCAGACACACGAGGAAGAGCAGCGCAGGATAGCCGGGTATGCTGTACAGCAGTCTGGACTGTACAGCATACAGCAACCCGCAGTCGGGGCGGATGCCCGGCTGCCAACGCACTATCGCTGCAAACGAACACTGTTTGCGCAGCGGAGATCTTCCTCAGATCTGGTTACCTGGCGGTATTCAGGAATGGTGAGGGAATAATACGCGGCCTTTTTCAGTGTATGATAAATCTTGTGTAAAGTTTCTGTAAAATATGCCCCTTTTCTAGGGTTGCGCTTCCGTTGCATGCAACAGCCGCACGGCGTCGTACGCCAGGGTGGTGTCGCTTGCCAGTGCTACAGCAAGCGGGTCTGCCAGAAGATACTGCAGGACGGTGGCATCGAAGATGTGGTTGCCCGATGCGCGAAAAAACTGAACGACCGGTCGGCGACTCCAGGCTTCGAGCCATGCTGCCAGCGCGTGCGCGCTGTAGTCACCGAGCATGCGCGTGGCATCCCGGGTATCGATGCGGGTGGCGGGCGCTGGAAGCAAGAGCGGGACTAACCGCACCGCCACGCGCAGCGAGGTCAACGCCAGGTGCGCGCTATCGGGCGCAAGTGCGGGTGGCAGTGGAATGGCATTGATGAGTGGTTCGGGCTGTGGTGCGGCTCTGGCGGGTTTCGTCGCGGCGGAAGCAGGAGTAGGGGAAGCCGGGGGATCGGTTCGGTCTGGCGGGGGAAGAACCTCGATGTGGATCGATGTTCGGGTTCGTTCATCAGCAAGACGACGGCGGCGCACCACCAGCGCGGCGAGCCGGCTGGCGACTGCTGCACGCTGCAGATCGGCGTCGGAAGCGCGGCGGGCCAGCGGCGCCCATGCCGCTGGCGCCTGATCCCAGGCGACACGGCGTTCGATGACCGACGGCTCGGATGGTTCCGTGGCGGTGATATCGGTTGGCGGCGTCGGGTCGGCAGGGGACGTCGGCAGTTCAGCCTGTGCAAAGAGGGCGTACAGATCGTCGGGACGCTCATAGGTGGCCGCTTCATCTGCTGGAGAGCGGCGTGATCGAGTCGTGCGGAGTTTGAGCGGCGCCATGGTTGTCGTCCCGACAGGTGGTTCCTCCATGGGAATCGCGCGCGCCACACCAGAAGTTGCGCGACCGCCGGTCGTATTCTACCCTGCGCCAACTTCGGCATAGACTGCCCGCGCCCGCGCGTAGACCCGCTCCCACGTCCGATCGCGCAGGGTCTTGTCGCGTCCGGCGGCGCCCAGGCGCTGCGCCAGCGCACGGTCGTCAATCAGGCGCCGGATTGCCTGCGCCAGCCCGACAACATCGCCAAACTGCACCAGCAGACCATCCTGCCCTTCGGTAATCACATCGGGAATGCCGCCAGCGCGTGCGCCGATTACCGGTACACCGCAGCACCAGGCTTCCAGAAAGACGATGCCGAATGAGTCGGTGCGTGATGGCAGCACAAATACGTCCGCCGCCGCCAGTGCGTCGCGCTTGACTGCATCGGCAGCGTAGGGCAACAGGCGGATGCGCGCCCGATCCGCCGCAGGCAAACGCGCATAGAATGCGTTGAAGTGCGCCAGCGGCGCGCCAATGAGCGCCAGCGTCGCTGTATGCCCGTCGCGCCACAGGCGCTGCATCGCTTCGATCAGATGGAGGGCGCCTTTGTCGTATGCCAGCGCGCCGATGAACAGCACGAGCGATCTGTCAATGTGCTGTTCGGCACGGAACCGTTCGCCGTCGCCCCCCTGAACCTCCTCTGGCGTCACGCCGACGCCAACCACCCGCAACTGCTCGCGCGGCACGCCGCGCTCTGCCAGAAAGTCACGCTCCAGGCTGGTCATCACAATTACCCGGTCGCTCCTGCGTAGCAGGTCGATCTGATGGCGCATGCTGTAGTAGCGCACGATGGTGCGACTTCCGGGTTCTCCCAGATGCACGAATGGCGTGCAGATGAATGGAATGCCGTGCTTCTGCGCATATGCGAACACCGGCAGAATGGCGAAGTCGAGCGTGATATTCGTCGCATGCACCAGATCAAACGGTCCGTACTGCGCGAAGAACGCCTCGACGCCGGGCCACTGCGGCGTCCACAGCGCCAGGCGGCGAAGCAGCGGCGCGGCGCCGGGCAGGCGCGAAATCTCGGTCATCAGGCGGCGCAGCGCCGGGTAGAGGATCGTTGGTCCGGGACGGCGGCGGATGGGCAGACGCACAATCTGCACGCCGTTGAACGTTTCGACCGGCATCTCGATGCGGCGGCGGCCTGGCATCCAGATATGTTCGAGATCGCAGGCGTCGGTGGCGAGGACGATCACACGATGCCCTTCCGCCGCAAGTCGCTCACCGATCTCGCGGAAGTAGCGTCCTGCCCCGCTCGCCACCGGATGGTACAGTTGAACAACGTGGAGGATGCGCACTACTTTCCCCAACTCAACCCGGAGTCGGCGTCGGCGCGCAACCCGATGCTGACCTGTCGCGGCGTGGACGCCTGCAAGCCATCACCTATCACGCGGAGGTCGGCGACCCACAGATCGAACCCGATCTCGCCGGGAGCGACTGCCAGGAACGCGATCATCCGTCCGTCGGGTGAGAAGGCGGGGGCGCGCGCCGTACCGATGCTCGTCAGGCGCACCACGGTCCCGCCGGTTGCTGGCACGGCAAAAATGTCGGTGCGGGCGCCATCGCGCCCGGCGAATGCCAGCCAGCGTCCGTCGGGTGAGAACGCCGGGTCGTAACTCTGCGGCGGGATGCCGGGCTGCGGAATCGCTGCGCCGGTTGCGCGGTCGTAGCGTAGAATCTGTGATGCACCGTCAGTGGTTGCCGGTTCGAGCACGAACACTATCGCTGAACCGTCGGGAGTATGCGTTACCCGCCCCACGTGACCTGTATCATCGGCATAGATCAGCCGGCGCGCCCCGCCAGCCTGCGCCGGCATGCTGAACAGCGCCAGATGGTACTCCGCCGCTGGTGAACCGGAGGGCGGAGCGTATTGCGACGCAAAGGCGATCGTCCGTCCATCGGGCGCAAACGAGGGGTAAAATGCCCAGATGCTCTCACGGATGCGCTCGAAGCTGTTGCGCGGCTGGCTGGACCCATTGTCGGTCAGGCGCAGCGGTGCGCCGCCGTCCAGTGGCAGCGCAATCAGATCGCTGAAACTCTGGTCGCGCTGCACAAAGACGATCCGGGTTCCATCGGGCGACCAGGCGGGATGCAACGCGGCGCCTTCGCTGGTCAACGGGCGACCAGTCTGATCCTGCCACATCCAGACATTCCCGTCGCGCCCGAAGAGCAGGCGACCGGGCAGCCGCACGCCTGCCACGATGATCGTCGCTTGGGGAGCGCCAGGTTGCGTCGATGGCGGCGTAACCGGCAACAGCGCTGCTGGAGTCGGCGTGGCATCAGGCGCAGGGGCTGCACAGGCAACCAGGAGAACAACGAAGAGACCGATCAGAGCGCGGCGCATGATCACACCCGATGGGAAGCGGCGGGCGCGCCGCGCCGCCCGGTCTCATCGGGCAACGCAGCGCGTCGAATAATCCAGCCAAGCATGCGCTGCCACATCCGGCGTTGGCGGGGCGGCGCGGCGCGCAGCAGGTCGTCGGCGGCGGGTGTGTCCGGCAGCAGCGCGTAGAGCGCTCCGGGAGCGACGGTAAACGTCATCGGCGTAAAACCGGACTGATCGCCATCGACCTGAACCGGCAGGGCGCCGCGGGTAGCGATATGGATGGTGCGCGCGCGATGATATTCGATGCGCGGATCGAGATTGTAACGCTGGCGCAGGATGGAGAGCAGGCGCAACGGCGCTTCCGCCAGGCTGTCGCCTTTGATGATGCACACATCGAGCAACCCGTCATCGATACAGGCGCGCGCCGTGATCTTGAAGACGCCGCCATACAACTGGCTGTTGCCGATCACCACCAGCAGCACCCGCCCACGAATGACGCGCCCGTCGAGTGATATCCGCGCGCGTCGTCCCCGATAGCGCAGCGCCAGGTCGAACGCGCGCACCACATACGCCAGCGCTCCCAGGCGTCGCTTTTCATCGCTGCGCACCTCATGAACAACGGCTGCATCGAAGCCGATGCCGGCCATCAACAGGAAGGAGCGATCGCCGGCGCGCCCAAGATCGATGCGTCGCCGGCGCGCCTGGAGCAACGCTTCGGCAGCAGCGCGCGGCTCGAGTGGCAGCCCCAATTCACGCACCCAGACATTGACCGTGCCGACCGGCAGCGCCGCCAGCGCCGCAGGCGTTCCCGCCAGACCATTGATGACCTCGTTGATCGTGCCATCGCCGCCTGCCGCCGCCACAACATCGTACCCGTGCTGCGCCGCTTCACGCGCCAGTCGCGCGCCATCGCCAGCCTGATGAGTTGTTTCGACATCGACCGTCCATCCGTGCGCCAGCCAGACGTCGCGCGCGGCTTCGACATTCTGCCGCAGCGCAGCAGCCTGCCCGGCGAACGGATTCAGCACAATCAATGCGCGCGCACCCTGCGGCAGCGTCTCGCCTTCATCGGTGGACGATAGCGCATGCGATGGAACAGCAGTTCGATCACTCATCCTCATCATCCTCAGCGTCGGATGATGGCGGTTCGCTGCGGATCGTGCCGGGCGCTTCGATCCAGCCGCGGCGCAGTGCGTAAAGCACCGCCTGTGTCCGGTCATTGAGCGAGAGTTTACGCAGGATCGACGAAATGTGGTTCTTCACCGTCTGCGTGCTGATATGGAGCGCTTCGGCGATATCGCGGTTGCTGCCGCCAGCAGCAATGCGTTCGAGCACTTCTATCTCGCGGTCGCTCAGCGGTGTAAAGAGTGGAAACTCCGTCTCTTGCAGATTCGTCACATCCCGCGGAAGATTGCGGAACTGTGACAGGACCCGACCAGCGACTTTGGGATCATCGAGCACCACGTCGTTGATGACATACTCGCCGCGCGCGACGCGGCGGAGGACGTTAGCCAGTTCGTCGGGATGCACATCCTTCGAGCGATATGCCGAAGCGCCGGCGCGCAGCGCGTTGAATGCCTGCTCATCACTTTCGTATATGCTGAGCACGACGATACCGGCGCCGGGATAGTTGAGGCGCAGCTGGCGAGTGAGTTCCAGCCCATTGATCCCCGGCAGGTTCAGATCGACGATCACAGCGTTGGGCTCCAGATTGGGCGGAGCGGCATTCATCCACTCCAGCGCCTCTTCCCCGGACGACGCCTCGCCGACTACGACAATATCGCGGCAGGTGGAGAGCGCCGCGCGCACGCCCTGACGAAAGAGCGGATGGTCGTCGACGATCAGCAGTTTTACGGCAGGGTTGGCGGACACGGCGGTATCTCCTTTCCCAGATCGAGCAGCCAGCGCCGGTAGCCCTCCGCTGGATCGTGCAATCCTCTGATGCCAGCAGCGCGAAGGAGGCGCCAGGTCTCGACCAGCGGCAGCCCGACGACACAGGTGTAACTGCCGGTCACGGAGCGCACCAGCCGGCCCCCTAATCCCTGAATGCCGTAGGCGCCGGCTTTGTCGAGCGGTTCGCCGGTGGCGACATAGGCGTCGATATCGGCATCACTCAGCACAGCAACCGTCACCTGACTGGCGACGAGATCGAAGAGTGGCGGCGCGTGCTGTCGAGCGGCGATCACTGCCAGACCAGTATACACAGTATGTGTCTTTCCCGAAAGGCGACGCAGCATACGGCGCGCATCGTCGCGGTCGACCGGCTTGTTCAGCACATCCCCTTCCAGGGTCACAATCGTATCAGCGCCGATAATAACACTATCGGGCGCGGATGCGCAAGCGGCGCTGGCTTTGCGCCAGGCGCGCAGCGTCGGATGGTCGAACAATGGCAATGCCAGCGGCGGCAGCGCAGCGACGATCTCTGGCGGCGGCGGATGATCGTGTTCTTCGGCATCGGTGGCGATGATCCGAAATGGGACGCCAAGGTACGCCAGCAACTCGCGCCGTCGCGGTGAAGCGGATGCCAGCGCCAGCGGCGGCGATGGGGTGTTGTCTGAGTCAGCACTCATTGCGCTCTGCGCTGTTCGGCGCGAAACGCCTCCAGTTCGGCGCGCCGCGCGCGGCTCATGGCATCCAGTGCGCGACGCCAGTCGTCGCGGTAGGGACGCAACGTTTCGACCAGCGCCTCACTGATCGCCAGATCACGGTACCATTTCCGGTTCGCCGGTATGATATACCACGGCGCGTGATCCGTGCTGCAGCGGGTCAATGCCTCTTCATACGCCGCCATGTAGTCGCCCCAGCGTTCGCGTTCGCGCCAGTCGCCAGCCGAGAGTTTCCAGGCTTTCGCGACGTCCTCCTCACGCGCACGTAATCGTTGTTCCTGCTCCTCTTTGCTGATATGCAGAAAACATTTGACGATAATCGTGCCGGTATCGGCGAGCAGGCGCTCGAAGGCATTGATCTGATCGTAGCGCGCCCGCCAGACCAGTTCGGGAACGAGTGAGTGGACGCGCACTACCAGCACATCTTCGTAGTGTGAGCGGTTGAAGACGCCGACCATGCCTTTGCGTGGGACGACCTTGTGCACCCGCCAGAGAAAGTCATGCGCCAGTTCCTCTTCAGTCGGCGCTTTGAACGACTCGACACGGCAACCCTGCGGGTTGAGGTTGAGCATCACATTGCGAATTGCGCCATCCTTGCCCGCCGTATCCATGCCCTGGAGGATGAGGAGCAGCGCGTGAATTCCGGCGGCGTACAACTCTTCTTGCATCACGTCGAGTTCGGCATTGAGTTCAGCGAAACGCGCCCGCCCTTCCTCTTTGGTCAGCCCGCCGTTGGCGCCAGGGTCGATGTCGTGCAGCCGAACGCGCGTACCAGGTGTGACTTTGTGCGCATACATGAACCATCTCCTTTCCGCTGTGTGTCAGCCGCTCGCCATGAGCGGCGAGTCATCGATGGACAGCGGCAGATCGACGCGCCCGCGGCGACGGCTCGACTCATAGGTGGCAAAGATCAATTCGGTGGCGCGCAATGCGCGGCGCGCCGACAGTTCCGGCTCGCGCCCGGTGTTCAGCGCGTCGATCAGATCGAGGATGGCGCGGGTATGACAGGCGGCATCGTGCAACCCTTCACTCACCTCGATGGTCTGCCAGCCAGGCGCGCTGTCATTCCAGAGGCGCAACGGCGCGTGGTCGCTCTGACCGATCGCGATCATGCCATCGTCGCCATACAGTCGAATGATAAGCGGATCGGGCGCGCTGACGCCGGTCAGCACCATCCCGGTCACCCCATTGTGAAAGCGGAACTGACTGATCCCCTGACCCTCGACCGTTACGCCGAAGATCGTTCTGGTATCGCGCATATCGACCTGACCGATCACCCACTCAACCGGCGTTTCGTGGTTGAAGAAGAAAAGCATGTCGAACCAGTGCGTTCCCCAATCGAACAGGTCGTTGCAGGTCGCTTCCATGCGGCGGAGTGTTCCGATAGCGCCGGTGCGCAGCAGGTCGCGCGCCGCCTGAAACGGGACGCCGAAGCGTCGCTGATGGTTGAAGGTCAACTGTGTGCCGCTGGCTTCGCAGGCGTCGACCATGCGCCTGGCTTCGCCAAAGGTCGGCGCCATCGGTTTTTCGCAATGAACGGCGCGTACGCCAGACTCTGCGCAGGCGATGACCATTTCGGCGTGCAGGTGGGGCCAGGTGCAGATGCTGACGATGTCGAGACGTTCCTGCGCCAACATATCACGGTAATCCTGATACGCGACGGCGACGCTATGCCGCTGCTGGAATGCGCGTGCGTTGTCGAAATTGACATCTGCGACTGCGATCAAGCGGGTATCGGGCGATGCCTGATATCCTTCGGCATGCATATGCGCCATGCCAAATCCGGTCGCACCGGCGGAACGCCAGGGTTTGCCGGCGCCAATGATACCGACTCGATACATGGAGTGCTCCTGCGACATCAGGTATTGCGGTGACGGCGACGGCGACGTGGCCGCTGCGGCGAGGCAGGCGCCGGTGAAGCGGGTGATTGGGATGCTCCCTCGCCAAAGAATGCGGCAAGATCATCAGCGTGGTCAGGCGGTCGATGCGCCTGCGATGCAGGAGTCGATCGCGTTGACGAAGAGGGTGCGTTCGGATTTTCGGCAGCCAGCAGATTGAGATCGTCTTCGTTGAGCAGTTCGAGCGGTACGTCCTCAACGCCTTCTTCCAGCCATGCCAGCGCCTCGAGTACATCGGGATTGTTGATCGAGTCGCGCAACAACCGCTTTTCACCCTGGCGTCCTGGACCCTGGTCGGTGCGGCGTTCCTGGCGCTCGGTGCGCATTCTGGCGGCTGGCGTAATCCCTTCAGCATTGCGACTGCGCGCAACTTCACCGACGTGCCGGGTCGCTTCCTGGATCTGCGCTGGCAAAAACTCTTCCTGCAAGCCGGTGCTGGCAAGCGCGACAATGACCGTCTCGCGCAGAGCATTGACCCCGACCACCTCACCCGGTCCATCGGGAGTCTGCACCCACGTTCCCTTGCGTGGCATTCGGCTCTTGACGGTGACATACTGTTCGTGTTCGTAAGAGAGGCAGCAGAGCAGGCGACCGCACACACCGCTGATCTTGGTCGGGTTGAGCGGCAGGTCCTGGTCTTTTGCCATCTTGATCGAAACCCGTGCGTAGTCGGGGAGGAATGTCGCACAGCAGAGGAGGCGACCACACGGACCGATGCCGCCGAGGAGTTTTGCCTCATCACGCGGGCCAATCTGGCGCAGTTCGATGCGGGTGCGAAAGGCGCGCGCCAGGTCGCGCACGAGCGCGCGGAAGTCCACCCGTTTTTCGGCGGTGAAGTAGAACGTCAGCCGCGAGCCATCGAACGAATACTCCGCCTTCACCAGACGCATCGGCAGGCCGTGTTCCTGGATTTTTTCGGCGCAGCGCGCCAGCAGTTCATCCTGGCGGCTATTCAACTGGCGCAGGCGTTCGAAGTCGATCGGTGCTGCACGGCGCAGCACCGGCTTCAGTTCACCGACGATTTCTTCAGGATCGACCAGGCGTGGCGCATATGCAACCTTTGCCAGTTCCGGACCGCGCACGGTTTCGACGATCACGTGATCCCCTTGCGCCAATGCGTCGATACCATTCGGATCGAAATAGTATGTCTTCCCTGAGTCTTTGAATCGAATGCCAACGACCACGGGCATACAAACCTCATTATCCATGACCATCACCGGGACGCCGCCGGATGTACGGAACACGCCTGTCTCGCAGCAGGAGCGCCCACGCGAGGCGCTCCTACGCCGCTGCCTCTCATGGCGTGGAGAACACCCCCGTCTCGCGGGTGCGGCGTTGGGCGGCGCGCCCGATCACCTTGTAGGTATGGACGAGTTGGGCTTTGCCTTTCAGCTGGTAATCACCCATCTCCTGTACGACGAACGCATCGCCGACAGCATTGCGCGTCGCTTCAGAAATCAGCACCGAGTTGAGATCGGCGCGGCTCTCGAGGCGCGCCGCAGTATTGACCGTATCGCCGATTACGGTATACTCCAGGCGCTGCCGCGTTCCGAAGAACCCGGCATACACGAGACCAGTGTTGATCCCGATACGAAAATTGAACGCCTTGGACGGTTCGAGTTTTTCGATCAGGCGACGATGGGCTTCGATCATGTCAAGTGCAGCATCGACCGCCTCGATGGCGGTTGTGCGATAATCCTGCCGTTCATTCACCTGCGGCGCGCCAAAAATTGCCATGATGCCGTCGCCGATGTACTTGTCGAGCGTGCCATTGTGCCGGAAGATCACCTCGGTCATTTCGTGGAGATACTCGTTGAGCAGGTCCTGCACGTCGCGCGGCGAGAGGCGCTCAGAAAGCGCCGAAAATCCTTTCACATCGGCAAACAGGACGGTGACGATCAATTCCTGCGGTTCGCGCAGGCGTCCGTGTTCAGAGAAGTAACTCGCCACATCGCGCGCAACGCTGGGTGAGACGAAGCGTTCAAACAACTGGCGGCTCGCCTCTTGTTTCCGCAATTCTTCGGTCAGGCGGGCGCGCTCGATCGTGATCGCCGCCTGGCTCGCAATGGCTGCCAGCAGGTCACGCTCACGCAGACCAAACTGGTCCCGCCCTGGCGAGTCGAGGTAGATCAGTCCGATCGATCCGTGCTCGACGAGCAGCGGCGCACAGAGCGCCGAGCGGATATTGGCGCTGATGATGCTCTGCGTGCCGCCGATTTCGATGCGCGCGTCGCGCGTCAGCACTACTTCGCCTGCCTCGAGGGCTTTGCGGGCAATGGTCGAACTGATGACCACATCCTGTTGTGAAGGCGGAAGGATCACGCGCGGCACCAGTTCATTATCGCGTTTCAGGAGGAGTAACGCGCGTTGCGCCGGGATCAGGCGCAATACCTCTTCGATCACGGCGTCGAGCAATTCGTTCGTGGTGATAATCAGGCTCAGACGCCGGGAAATGCGGAAGAATTCGCGCAGATCGATCGCCAGTTCGGGCACATCACCTGTCGAGACGCCGCGCGCCTCGGCGGCGACCGGAAAGTAGCGGCTGTCGTCGAGCACCACGTTCTGTGCAGCACGCTCTTCAAAGTGAAGCTCGAACGGACCGATCTGAACAGTATCGCCATCGCGCAGTTGCTCTTCCCGGAGGCGCAGCCGGTTGACAAAGACGCCATTCCGGCTGTTGGTATCACGCACCCAGACATCGCGCCCCTTGAGGACGATCTCGGCGTGGTGACGCGAGACGGTTGCGTGATTGAGCACAATATCGTTCTCAAGCGCCCGCCCGATGCGCAACCCCTGCGCCTCGACCGGGTGCGTTTTGCGTTCGCCATTGATGTCAAGGGTGATCAACGCCACAGGTACAATCTCCAGCGTCGCGCGCGACGCCGACATCATCTGGTGAGTGCGCTCCTGTTTCACCTAGTATAGCAGACGCCATAACGGGCGGCAACCTATGATGGCGGGTAGCAGAGGGAGACGGAGATAAAAACCAGGAGCCAGGAACCGAAAACTGCGCGCGCGCTCCTACAGCCCCAAGGTCTCAGCCAAAGCAAGGCTTCCGCCTCACCAACATCCGGCCCACTCTCGGGATCAAGAAAATGCCTGTTGTACAGGTCTTGTTCAGACCAACTGTGGCGCCGATTTCAACCTCGCGTTGGTTGGCACGGATGCGGTGAGCCTGTCGCTCGACTTCGTGACCTCTCCCGCCGACGCCGCGTGGACGAAAGACACCCGCGTCTTGCTCCACCACCGCGAAACCGTGACCCAACCGGACGAATGATGACGGTGCTGGCGGATCGGGGGCACGCTGGCGACCCATTGCTGAACTGTCTGGATGCCCCTGGCTGGGGCTATGTCATTCGCTTCGCCGAAGATACGCTTATCGAGACTGCGACCGGGCGAGACATGTACGCTGCGGTATCTGGTCGCCAACTTCCCACCTGCAACCCGCAACGGGCAACGTTCACAGCAGGTACGTTGCGGGGCAACGTCGCTACAGGCGCTCCGCTACTGCCACCATAGCGCGACGACCCAGGATGAGGACCGGGTAGGTTGCGCGGCGGGCGAGTCGTTCGTTCCGCCGCAGTGCGTCGTTCAGGGTGCGCGCGTCGCCACTGAGCGCCACAAGCCGCGCGCCGGGACGCAGCACCCGCGCCGCTTCGCGCAGGAATGCCGGGTAGAGCGCGCGGTTCTCTTCAACTGACCCCATCTGGGCGCCGAACGGCAGATTGACCGCCAACGCCGTGACCGAACCGGCGTCGAGCGGCAGTTGGCGCGCATCCCATTCGTGGATGGTGATCGGCTTGTAGCGCGAACCGATATTCGCCCGCGCCGTCGCCGCCGCTTCAGGGTCGATATCGCCGCCGATCAACGCACGGTAGCGACCCAGGAGCGCCCGTTCGATCAGGATCGTCCCCGCGCCGCACATCGGGTCGAGGAACACATCATCGTTGCGCGGCACGGTCAGCCACGCCAGCGCCGCCGCCGCCGCCGGACGCAGCGATGCCGGGAGGTGTTCAATCTTGTACTCGCGATGGCGCATCCGTTCGTCGCTCAACCGCGCCATGAGGAGCGCCTCGCCGGGCCATTGCGTCAGCCAGAACTCAATGCCGTCATCGGCAACGAGCCGCCAGCGATGATCCGGACGCGCAGCGATCCCGCGCTCCACGGCGATCTGCGCATCAACGCGGCGGTACGGCGCGCGCCCAACCTGTCGCGCAATAACACGGCAGTGGATGCGCCCCTCGCCGCCCCGCCGCGGATCGACCCGGCGCACCAGATGAATGGCGCGCTCGATGCCAGGCGCTGTCGCCGCCAGATGCTCCAGTTGGCGCAATGCCGCAAATCCAGGGGCAAGATCATGCGTCTCAGCCGCAACCACAAAGATATCTTCCACCGTCCGCAGGCGCAGCAGATCGCGCGGATCACCTGCGTAAGCGAAGCGCGCCATGCCGTTCTTGTCGGCGACCGACCGCAGATCGCTGATCTGCGCACCGTCGAGGCGCGCGGTGATCTCGGTCGCGGCAATCGCCTCGAAGCCGGGTTGCGTCTGAGCAATGTAGACGTGACGGTTGGGAGGCATCTCAACCTGCTTTCGCCATTTCGATCGTCGCCGCGCGCACCGGGTTTACCACGAACAGCAGCGCCCCGATCAGACGCACACCGGCAAGGATCAACACCAGCGCCTGCACGCCAACCAGATCGATCAGCGGCGCGCAGGCAAGCGTGGCGACAAAGAAACCAGCATTCATCACTGTAACGAACACCCCCATGGAGAACGCGCGTCGTTCGGGCAGGCACACTTCCAGCAGAATGTTGAAATGGCTGATGTCCACCCCCGGGCTGACTGCGCCGAACAGCAGCGCAAACAGCAGAATGAGCGTCAGATCGGGCACGGCGCCGATGAGGAAATAGTACAGCGCACTTGCTGCGGTTGCACGCAGCAACACCCACGAATAGCCACGTTTCTCGATCAGGCGGGGCCACACCAGGTTACCGATAATCTGACCACCGCTGATGAGCGCCAACCATACGCCAAGCCAGCCGTCGCTCGCGCCAAGCTCGCGCACAAAGTAGATCGGTTGCAGCGGCGTGCCCATCCAGAATGCGATGTTGAACACCAGCGTATTGATCGTAATATTCGTAAACGGACGTTGTTGCGACAGCAGTGTGCGGAGTTCGCCGAACATCGGGCGACGGCGCCCCGGCGCGCGCTCAACCACCTGCGACGGCGGGATCGTCAGGCGCGCCACAGAGACGGTGCTCAACAGGCTGGCGACCACTGCCAGCGTAACCATCAACTGATAATTGAACGGAAAGGGCGTAGCATCGAGCCAGCGCCCCATCAGGAACGTCGTCGCCATAACGGTGATTCCCATCGTCATGTTGCGCGCCGAAAACAGGCGCGCCCGCTGCGCCAGCGGCACAACATCGCCGAGCATCGGCAGCCACCCGGCGTTGAATAGCGCAACCGGCGCGTTGATCAACAAGAGGAGCGCCACCATCACCTCGGCGCGGTACGCCGGAAGAAAGGGAATGAAGATCAGCCCGATGTGTCCCAACCGCAACGTCAGCAGGCTGCCGATGATCCAGGGACGACGATTGCCAATTCGTTCGAGGAACAGCGCAAAAGGGATCGACGTCAGCGCATTGACCAGCGCTGCCGCCGAGGTCAGCAGGCTGACCATCAGATTCGACCCGCCCAACCGGATCAGAAAAGTCGCCGCGAATGAGTAGCAGGCGATAGCAATGGAAGCCCAGAAGAGTTCGATGACCAGCAGGTGAAGGTTGCGGTTCGTCGTTTGCCGATCCACGATGATGTGCTCCGTTGCGCAGGTGCGCCAGCGTATCAGGCATGCAGCGCCGCAGAGTATAGCAGATGACCGCCGCCTGCACCAGACCGCGCGGCAACGGATGTCTGCGCAGCGTGGTCAGGCAGATGGCGAATGCGGAGAAGTCAGGGGGATGCAACGGAGCGTAAGGGTGGGTCTGAGACCCGCCTTTGCGCTCCGCCGCCAGGATGGGTCAGGCGCAGGCGAATGTGGCGCTCGCTGCCAACTCGTGACTGTACCCACAGACTCGCACCCGCGCCTTCTTCCTCGAACCCGTGCTACCCGTGCTACAATGGAGACATATTTGAGCAAAGGAGTCGCCCATGATACTCCTGATCCATGCACGCAAAGCCGGCGCTCTGGCGCTGCTCACACTGCTGCTGGCGGCGCTGGTCGCCCCGGCGCTGGCGCAGTCGAACCCGACGATCGTCGACGAAACCGGCAATCTCGATGCGGCTGCCGTGCGGCGCGCGGCTGCGCCGCTCGTTGAGCGCGGCGCGCAGGTCGGTGTGTTCCTGGTGCAGCGCGGCGGCGAGGACGACGCCTTGCGCCGCTATCAGCGCGCCGGTCTCGCCAGCGGCAGTGCGATCAATGCTGACGCCATCGCCATCTACGTCTCGTTCGACCCGCGCTACTCGGAGATTGCGTATGGCGACCGCTGGAATGCGGCGCTGCGTACAAACGACAATGTCGAAACGATCCGCCAGAACCAGTTAAACCCTGGACTGGCGAGCGGCAATACGACTCGCGGCGTCGTTGACGCCCTGACGGCAATCGAGCGTTCCATCGCCTCGCCGCCGGTTCCCGCAGGCGGAACGATCGTCAACATCAATCCAGTGCCGATCGTGGCCGGTGTCATCTTCCTGGTGTTGCTGGCAGTTGCCGGTCCGATGCTCTGGAGCAGTTTCCAGAAGCGCCGCGCGGCAGCGAAGGCGCTGGAAGCAACGCGCACTGCGACAGAGGAGGCGCGGCGCCTGGCAAGTTCCGCGATCGTCGATCTCAGTCAGGCGCTGCGCAATGCTCAGGAAAAAGCCAGATTCGACCGGGTCTCGTACGCGGAAGCGGACGTGCAGCAACTGGCAGAGATGCAAAGCAAGGTTGAGCAACGGTTTGCGCGCGTCCAGGAGCAGTTCGCTGAAACGGAAAAGAGCTTCGTGCTGCGCAAAACGCCCACGCAGGCGGATTACGCAACCGCCACGCAACAGTATCGCCAGATAGCGCAGGAGGCGAATGCCGCGCGCGAGCAACTGGCGCAGGTTGAAGCGCGCCGCGCCGAACTCGACCGGATTATGCAGACGGCGCCAGGCGAAGTGGACAAAGCAAAAAAAGCGCTGGCTGACGTTGCCGCGCAACTCAGCGCCCTCAGCGCCGATCTCCAGCCCGAAGCGGCGTTGCGCTCCGCCGAATCGCTGGTCGAACGCGCTGAACAGTTGCTGAAGGAGCGTCGCGCCGCCGATGCAATCGCGGCGGCAGGGGCAGCGTCAGCCACAATCACAGCGCTTGCCGGTTCGATTGCACGAATGCACGATATTCAGGATGGCATCGCCGCCGGACGCGCCGCCGCCGAACGAGCGGCAGCGCAGGGGTTCCGTGTTGATGCAGGGATCGCATCGTTCAACACCGCCGAAGGGTTACTGCGCCAGGCAGCGGCGGCGTTGCCGGTGATCGGCCCCGAAGGCGTCGCCAGCCTCCTCGACCAGGCGGACAAAGCGCGCGAATTGGGTGTCATTCGCGGCGGCGGGCTGCCGGCGCGCTACCGCGCCAACCTCGAACGACTGGAAAAAGTTCGGGCAGCCGGCGAAGCGCTTGCGGCGTTCATCGACGAAGGATGGCGCGTGTTCGACCTTGTTGATGAATTCGCCGAAAGCGCCTGGAGCGATATTCGCGGCAACGGCAGCGAAGCCGAACGCGCCGCCGACGAAGCGCAGGAACTGTGGGAGCGGGCTGCCGAGCGCAACTCGATGGAGCGGCAGGAATTCATCGAAGCCAGCGCCGATCTCGATCAGGCGGAAGAGCGCCTCGCGTATGCGCGCGCGCTCATCGCAGCGATCATCAAGCGCCTGAAAGACCTGGAGGCGGCGCGCGACGCAGCGCGCGACGAACTTGCCGCCGCCGAGGCGGATATTATGCAAGGGCGCGCATTCATCGCCGCCAACGATCCCGATGTCGGCAAGGAACCGGAGAAACTGCTGGCGCGCGCCGAGTCGGCGCTGGCGCAGGCGCACGCCGAAATGCAGCAGGAGCGCCCCGACTGGCTGCAGATTGTCCGCCTGGCGCACGAAGCCAACCATCTGGCGGACGAGGCGCTGCGCGGGGCGCGTTCCGAAGTCGAAGCGATGGATCGGTTGCGCGAACAACTGAAGCGCATGCAGCAGGTCGCCACGGCGGAAGTGCAGAAGATTGTGCAGTTTATGACCGTCCACCCGCGCGATCTGCCGGTTGGCGCGAAGGATAAGATTAACGGCTTGCAGATCAACCTTCAGGCTGCCTACACCGCCGCCCAGAGCGTTGACCGAAAAGAGGAAGAAGCGCGCGCCGAGGCGCTGCGCGACGCGATTGAGCGGTACACGGCGCTTGAACAGCAGGCTGCTCAGATTTTTGAGGAGATCCGGCATCACTACCGACGCATCGAGTCGCTGCGGCGGCAGGTGCGCAGCGACGCCGATCGCGCCAGGGCAGCGATTATGCGCGCCGAGAGCCTCTCAGAACGCACGGGAGGGTCAAGCGGGATCGCGCTCATCCAGGCGGCGCGCGCCAGTTACAATCAGATCGGGGAGGTGTACAACGAAAACGACGCACAGCGCGCGATAGAGCGAGCGCGCGACGCATACGACAAAGCCGAACACGCATCGCAGATATTCGAGGAGCAGATCGCAGCCAATCAGGGCAGCCAGGATAGCCTGGGCGACTTCCTTGGCGGGGTGCTGGTTGGTATGCTGCTGGGCGGAAGCGGCGGGCGCAGTTCAGGCAGTTGGAGCGGCGGCAGTCGTAGTGGCGGCGGCTTCGGCGGCGGTGGACGCAGCGGCGGCGGCTTCGGCGGCGGCGGACGCAGCGGCGGCGGATGGTGAGCGGCGCGCGGGAAACATGAAAACGGAATGCACCCTTCGCCACGCTCAGGGTGCATTCCGTCGTCTGCCCTTCGCCACACTCAAGGCGCAGAGGGCGACGTGCGCCGGGGCATGTCAGCCTTTCGCACAATGCCAGCCCCTGACAACTGGCGTTGGCTGAGCCGGTCAAAACCAACACCAGTCACATATCTCATCAGGCTTAAGCGTTGTGCGAAAGAAACATGTTCGTTTCGCCGGATGAGCGAACAGCGTGAATGTGATGATACAAGCCAGAACTCACGGCGTGCAACGAGAGGCGTGTTACCGGGCAGTATTCTCACCAGCGTACATTTCCCACGGCATCGCCACAGACGACTGCCCGTTGGTGCGTGGCTCGCGCAGGACCAGCCGAGGACCGTAAGCCAGGAACAGACTGTGGTTGCGTTCAGAGCAGTCTGGCGCCGTACAACGCAGGTAATTGCTATCGGGCGCCAGTTCGTTGCCACACGTCGGACAGCAATACGTATGATGCGAGTTGTCGTTCTGGGACATGGCATTTCTCCAGGATTTCAATATATAAGAAAGCGCCCGCCTCTCGAGGCGGGCGGCTCGTGCCCCGTGCGGCTTTCATTGCCAATCTACTGACTCCTATCTTAACATCGTATGACGGTTTTGTAAAGCAATGTTACAGCGGTTCGCACATCGCCGGGGAGCGTCGTCGTCTCACCTGCACGAGAGAGACCCTGGGTTGACGCGGCAACGTGTCTGGCGTCTGTGCAGTTACTCCGCCGCCGATTCTTCATTTCGAGAGCCTCTTGCGAACCCTCTCTGGAGCAACCGGCGGAATCGTTCAGCCCACGGTGAACCGTTACCGCGCGTCTTGCTGGTTGCCGACCTTAACCTACACAGGTGAGTTACAGAGTTGCAACAGCGCAGCGTCCGCCTCAGCGATGCGCTGGAACTCGCCGGAGAGCGACGTCAGGGCGTGGTCTCCCAACTCCCTTCGTCCCAACCATACTCAATACCGTGCTGCCGCAACAGGGTCTGTAACCGCTCATCGGACTCGATCAGTTCAGTCATCCGGCTGACCGCTGCATTCAACACATCGCGCATGACCCCGGCGTTCGCCGCCAGGTCGGCGGGAACGTCGAACAGAATGGCGAAAGTGTGGCGGGTGTAATCGTCGTTGATGGTCATTGTGACTCCTTACCCTCGGCACCCCCGAACGGGACCCTTGCCCTTGGGGGGTGCCCGGTTCCATGAAATTAGGCGCATGGTGTAGGCGCGCCGCGGCCCGGGGGGAGGGGGTGCATACTCTATAAAAACCTAATGGGCACAAAAGTGTAATAGAGGTGGCGTCGTTTTAGCAGATCGTGTCCGAG
>ERZ1685331.52-NODE-52-length-38809-cov-21.687284_pt1 | contig 38809 bp, 30 predicted proteins | sample MGYA00580194_ERZ1685331 | MGnify/ENA primary metagenome ERZ1685331 (study PRJEB41501, sample SAMN08275520) | hot springs metagenome | biome: alkaline hot spring; material: microbial mat | place: Russia: Ush-Beldyr | collected 2015-07 | depth 0.5 m m ...
CTCAGTTCTCAGTTCTCAGTTCTCAGTTCTCAGTTCTCAGTTCTCAGTTCTCATATGTACCACTACCCCGGCGCCATTCACATGCACACCCGCTTCTCCGATGGCAGCGGCAGCGTCGAAGACCTGGCGCGCGCGGCGCGTGACGCCGGTCTGCGCTGGATTATTATCACCGACCACGATGACCTTCAGGCGAAGCAGTACGAGGGCTGGCTGTACGACGTGCTCATTATTGTTGGTCACGAGATCACGCCGCCGCGCAATCATTTTCTGGCGCTCGGCATCGACCGCGTCATCGACAATCGCCTTCTGCCGCAGGAGTTCATTGATAAGGTCTACGCCGCTGGCGGCTTCGGCATCATCGCCCATCCCGACGAGCGGGTGAAAAACAGTTTCAAAGACATCTACCGCTGGGACGACTGGGGGATCGATGGTCCGAGTGAGCGCAACGGACGAGCCGTCGGGATCGAGCTATGGAACCTGATGAGCGACTGGGGAGAACATCTGACCCCGCGCAATAAAGAGGCAATCTACTTCTTCCCGCGCCTGGGCATCAGCGGTCCAACGGCGGAGACGCTCGCCTGGTGGGACCGGCTGAACATGGCGGGGAAACGCACCTTTGGCATTGGCGGGGTCGATGCGCACGCGTTTCTACGCCGGACGATCTGGGGGCGGGTCGAGGTGTTTCCCTACCGCTGGATGTTCGGTACGTTGACGAATTATGTGGTTCTGTCAGATCGACTGCCGCTCGACGGTGCTGTGGCAACACGAACCATCCTCGACGCACTCGCCGCCGGTCGCTCGTACTTCGTCAACCGACTCGACGGCGATTGCCAGGCGCTCGCGTTTCATGCAGCGCGAGGCGCGTTGCGCTGGCTTCCGGGCGATACCGCCGATCTGCGCGACGGTCCAATGACGTTCATGGCTGATGTCGGATGTGACGCGCAGGTGCACCTGATCCATAGTGGTCGCATTCTTGCACGCGGCGCGCGTCTACTGCGCCATTCGGTCATGATGCCGGGGGTCTACCGTCTGGAAGCGTACCGCCGGGGAATGCCGTGGTTGTACACCAACCCGGTGTATGTTGCAGGCGTGAGGCAGGAGGCGTGAGGCGAGAGGTCGCAAGTAGTAGGGGCGCGCCGCTGGCGCGCCCGCGCGTGCAACGCAGGTCCAGCAATGACCGGGGCGCGCCGCTGGCGCGCCCGCGCGTGCAACGCAGGTCCGCCGGAAACATGCCATCAGTCCCTCATCCTTGCGTCGCGCCCGCGCGTGCAAGGCAGGTCCAGTAATGACCGGGGCGCGCCGCCGGCGCGATCCCGCCATTGTTTGGTTGATGATATAATCAGCGGCACGCTGCTGGACTCTCCCCAGTGTCCAATCAGAGGTGCGCGCTGTATGCGATTGCTGAATATTGGACAGTATCGAACCACTCCTTTTCCTCGCATCCTGTGGCATCGCAGCCTGGTTGTCGCTTTAGCAATCATTGCTCTGCTGTCAACGACTCTGTTTATTGCCGCGACATCGCCAGAGACGATCACGTACCGAACGGAAGAACTCGGCGACAAAGCCGATGGATTTTGGGCGCCGGAGTTCAATGGGGAACGCTTCTATCGCTGGACCCAGGGTGTCGCGCACTTTGACTTTCCGGCATTGGACGGAGCGACTCAGCTTGCTGTCGCTCTGTCTCTCTCGGCGCCGCAACGTCCGCAGGCGCCGCCGGTCTCAGCGACGATCACTGCTGGCGCTCAAACATCGATGCACTTCGACATTGCGCCTGAATGGCGCACATACCATTTGCTTATCGACACCGGAGCGTCACATTGGTGCACTCCTTCTTTCAGGTTTGCCACCGCCACCTGGCGCGCGCCGCGCGACGAACGCGATCTTGGTGTTCTGGTCAGTCATCTGACGGCATATCGTCTGTTTCCGTCCCACAGCGTCGTTATCGAACGCTGGTTGTTCCTCGCATCGCTGGTTGCGCTGATAGCGTTGTCCACGCGTCATATGCGCCCAACCGGGGTTATTCCGTTCGGAGTAGTGTCTCTCCTGGCAGGACTGGCGCTCTGGATGCCTGCGCTTCTGGTACAGTGGCTGCCTGTCAACTGGTGGTTGGTTCTTGGGCTGGCAACACTTGTTCTTCTCAACGAAGGCATCCGCCGCTATCATCCAGAGGCGCTGGAACGTGTCAACCGGATGGGGCTGTCGATCATCGTGGGTGTGTCGTGGACCTTAACGTCGATCACGCATGTGCTACTGCCCCGTCTGCCGGACGCGGGAATGACGTCGCCCTTCATCGTCACAGGTCTGGCAGTCGTCTCTAGCGCGCTAGCATATCGTCTGCTCCACGCTGTCATTCCGCGTCTGCAAACATTTGGGCGGAATGCACAGATTGCCTGGTTGCTGGGCGCACTCCTGCTTGGGGTGCTGGCAACGCTCGTCATTCCCACAGTTCCGCCGCTACTCTGGTATGCTGGCGAAGGAAGCCTGGGGCTGCTGAGTGCGTACACTTCACCCCAACAAGAGAGAGAATAGCGCCTGGCTGTTCGACGCTATTCAGGGTGCGCTCTGGACGGCGGATGTTATCAGCTTTGGCGTCTCGCTGACCTCCGCATTGCTGCTCATAGCCGCCTGGCAACCACGCGCGCAACCCTTTGCGCTGGGCTGGCACTGGTATGCGTTGCCGCGCGTTCTTGTCTGGTCAATCACATTGCTGGCGTTCTGGCCCGGCCTGCTTTCGGAAGACCCAATCAATCAATGGACGCAGATGCTGAGCAACATGTACAGTGATGACCAGCCTGCTTTTCACACGCTCACCAACAGGGTCATCACACTGGTATGGCTCTCCCCGGCAGCGGTAGCGCTGGTGCAGATTGGTGCAATGGCGCTGGCGTTCGGTTTAACCCTGCGAGAATTGGCGCTCCTTCGCGTGAGCAAATGGGTGCAGGCATTTCTCACCGCCTTGTTTGCGTTGTCGCCGGTCAATAATCTGATGGTGATTACCCTGTGGAAGGATGTCACCTACGCAATTGTGATGCTTTTTCTTTTCTGGATGCTGCTGCGAGTCTGGCGCACTGACGGGGCATGGCTGCGCTCGTGGCGAGCGTTGGTCTCAATTGGTGTGGCGCTGGCGGCGCTGGCGCTCTACCGGCACAACGGTGCGCCGACGGCGCTCCTGATTCTGCCCGCTTTTCTGATCGTCGGGCAACGGGCGCACTGGCGACAGATCGCAGGTATTGGCGGCATTGCGCTGGTGTTAGTCCTGCTGGTGAAGGTGGGGGTCTATCGTGCGCTGGACGTGGTGCCAGCACCGTCCTGGTTCGTTCGTCAGAGTCTGATTCATCAGGTTGGCGCATTCTTAATTCTTAACTGATCCAGATGTCCGTGTGTCTGCGGATGACCGCAGACTCGTCGAGCCGATCAGGGCAGACAATAGCGCCTGGCGCCATGCATATTCGTGCTATCACTTGAGTGAACTCCTCTACGATGGGCTTTTCAATGGTGTTTACTTTGATACCCATGTCTCTGCATTCAATGGGGTCTGGCTACGACTGGCAATAAACAACCCTATGACTTTGATTCGACATCAGACATGTCTGACCTCGTTGATCTGGCGGGTGACGCAACCGGTTGACAGCCCGTTCTACACCTATCCCCCTGCTACTCCAGAATATATGCAGTATTTCAGGGAAATCGGCGAGAAATTCGCAAGATGGCGAGGTCTCAATCCAGACATCACGGAGACATATGCGCCTGCATCGTTGCTGCCAGAGGTGCGCGCAACGCTGATACCGTGGCTGCAAACGCTCGAGCGCCCGGAATGGGTCTGGCTCAGGTGGCGCCCGGCGCTGTACCTCTACCTGGCGCTGTTCTGCGTAACAATCATCGCCGTTCGTCATCGGTCGTGGCGTGCAGCAGGACTGGCGCTGCCGGTCGCAGCACAGTCGATGGTATGGATGTTGCTGATCACCGTGCAGGATTTTCGCTTTCAGTATCCGGTCTACGCGGTAAGCCTGGTGACGCTGGGGCTGCTATTCGTTCCGTCAATGCGTCATTCCCCAGCGCCGGAAGCGACGAGTGATCCCTCCAACTGAAAGTCACAGCATCATATCATCATGCCCCTGGCGCAATTGCAGCAGGGCATTGCACCTCGCCGTCACTCACCGGTTCAGGTAGGGATACGCCTTTCATCGCTTGACCCACGCATCGGTGCGTTGCGCAACCTCTTCGTACAGCCGCCGCACCTGTTCCAGCCCTTCCTCGGTGACGACCGGCATGTTGCGGTATATCTGCTTGTCGAGCATGCGCTCCTTTGTTCCGCCGGGCCAGATGCGCCACGAGTCGTTGTCGATCACATCGGCGACCACCAGCGCGCCCGAAGCGTCGCGCCCGAATTCGATCTTCAGGTCGCACAGCGCGACATCCTGCGCCGCCCAGGCTTCTTCGATCAGCAGAAAGACGCGCCGCGACTCGGACGCCATCCATTCCACCTCGTCGGCGCTGGCAATTCCCTGAGCGATGATCTCCTCCGGTGTGATCTGCGGGTCGTGTCGCGCATCATCCTTTAGAAAGAACTCAAGCAGTGGCGGATCGAAGCGGGTTCCCTCGGCAACGTGAGGATGGCGCCGGATGTACGAGCCGGTGGCGATCCGCCGATTGACGACTTCAAGCGGGATCATGGCGCAGCGCCGCGCAATCATGATGGTCGGTTCAGGGGCAGCGACGAAATGGGTGGCGACGCCAGCGTGGTTGAGCATGGTGAACACATTGGCGGTTGTGCGCCCGCTCAATGCCCCTTTGCCGGGAATGATGTGCCGCCGCGCGCCGTCGCCGGCGCTGATGCCATCTTTGTGGACGATGATCGCCAGGATCGGGTCGGTTGGATGGGCATAGACGATTTTAGTCTTGCCTTCGGCAAGTTTCTCTCCCAGGTTCATTGGTTGCTCCTTTGGCGCAGACGCGCCAGTTCCGCCTCCAGCGCCGCGACGCGCGCCGCCAGGTCTTCAGCGTGTTGCCGCTCGGCTTCTTCCGGCAATAGCGCCGCGTCCCGTCGGGATGGAACAGACGGTGTCAGGTGCGCTCTTCGCCCTTGTAGATGCCGCGCCATGGACCGATCCAGAAGCCGAATTGATCGCTCCACAATCGTTCGTGTTCGTTGGGCATCAATGGCAGGTCGCCGGACGGCGGCGAGAGCAGCACCCCTCACGGCAGCCGCGTCTCTTCTGAAAGCGCCGCCGGATCGGTTGCGGTCGAAGCGCTCATACCTGTCACTCCTGTGCCTGTCAGGTTAAGTGTAGCATACATCGAGGGCGAGGGTGAGGGTAGGGGCGGGTCTGCGCCCCGCCCTGACGACGACGATGCGGCGGCGCGCCGGGTGGGGGCGGGGGTGAGGGTAGGGGCGGGTCTGCGCCCCGCCCTTACGTCTGGTGCTTTGCCTGTTCTATCAGGTGTACCCCTTCACTGGCGATCACTTCGCCGACCAGCCGCGCTTCGGGCACGGCGCGCACCGCTGCGTCGGCAGCATCTGGCGGGACGATCACCAGCATGCCGAGTCCCATGTTCAGCGTGCGGTAGGCTTCATGCTCATCGAGACCGGCGGCGCGCACCACGAGTGCGCAGATCGGCGGGATGTCCCATGTGCCACGTCGTATGGCTGCGCCACACCCCTTTGGAAGGACGCGCGGCAGGTTTTCGTGCACGCCGCCGCCGGTGATGTGCGCCAGGGCATGCACCGGTATCTCCGCGGCTGCCAACTGCTCGAATGCGGGAAGATACGACCGGTGCGGTTCGAGCAATGCCTCGCCGACGCTCCTGCTGCCTAATTCGGCAGGTGTGGCGTCGTACCCGTAGGCGCTGCCCGCTCCAAGCGCCCGCCGCGCCAGGGAATAGCCATTGGTGTGCAACCCGCTCGATGGCAGCGCCAGGATCACGTCGCCGACTGCAACGTTCTGCGGCAGCATCCGCTCGCGCTGTACCACGCCGACAATCGTTCCCGCCAGCTCGAAGGCGCCGTCGCGGTACACGTCGGGCATCTGCGCCGTTTCGCCGCCGAGCAGGACGCATCCCGCCTCTCGACACGCGGCTGCCACGCTCGCCACCAGCGTCGCAGCGCGTTGCGGGTCGAGCCGGTCGACCGCCAGATAATCAAGCAGGAACAGCGGTCGCGCGCCCTGCACCAGAATGTCATTGACACAATGGTTGACCAGGTCGTAGCCGAGCGTCTCGTAACGACCAAGCGCCGCCGCGACCAGCGTTTTGGTGCCGACGCTATCGGTAGAAGCGACCAGTACGGCATCGCTGATCGCTTCCCCCAGGGCTGTGCGCAGGTCGAAGCATCCGCCAAAGGCGCCCATGCCCGCCAGCACTGCGGAAGAATAAGTGGCGCGAACGGCTTCCGCCATCAACTGTTTGGCGTGCGCCGCAGCGTCGATATCGACGCCTGCATCGCGGTATGTGGTCATGCCGCCACTCCATCGCACTGATCGACTCTCCTGTATCTTACCACGAACGTATCTTCTTCGACACCGTGTGCTATACTGTTCACGTCTCTCGCAGCGCCGTGGAGGTGTGGCATGGCATCGAACCACCGTCCCGGATGGCTCGACCGGCTGTTGCGGATCGAGCGTTTGGAGTCACGCGATACGATCGAGGCAGACGTCGTCGAACTGAGCGACGTGTCGGCTGGTACGGTCGAGGCGCAGAAGGCGACGTTATCTCGCGCATTTGCACGTTCAGTGTCAGCCCAGGATGATGTGGCGATGACGTTCAGTGCTGCACTCTCGGTGCAGGCTGGCGGCGACGTGAGTATGACCGGCAGCGCCACGCCGGTGCTCATGGCAGGGCGCGATGCCCGTCTGAGCGGCGCGTCGGTAGGAGTCGTGGCAGCGCGCGAGGCGCGGGTTGAGTCGGGCATGGTCGGGGTGTTGCTGGCAGGATCGGCGGAACTCAGCAATCAGACGCGCGTGCTGATCACCGGACGCGATGCGCTGCTGCTGGGGGCGGCGGTCGGCGTCTTCTTTCCGCTGGTAACATACCTGCTGCGCCGTTTCGCTCCGCCGCCACAAGAACAGGCGCCGCGCCCCTGGTACACGCGCGCCGGCCTCTGGGCGCTCCGGCAGACTATTGTGCTCGGCGGGGCGGGGTTGCTCGGATGGATCGCCTATCGTTCGCTCCGTCAGCAGGTGATGCGCCTGCTGCCCGGTTTGACCGGTCGGTGAGTGGTATGAAACGAACGCTTTGTCTGCGCCTGACCTGCAATGATCCTCCGCTGTCCGAGGATCAGTCGCTTGAATTTGGACTGCAAGACCGCGATGGCAATCTGATGTCAGGCGTTGCACTGCCGGATGGCGCGCTGCTGTTTTCTTGCGAGGTTCAGGCAGAGACGCGACCGGATGGCGGCGTTGCTTTCAGTGGACGTTTCGTGCACGGTCCGCCGCAGGGACGCTTCCTGTACCTGGGACTGCGTTCGCCAGGCGGCGCCTGGATCAGGCGCATTAAGGTTCCGCTTGCGTCGATCACGGCTGATCTGGTGAACAATGCGAGCAATGGCGCTCTGGCGGCGGCAGTCGCCGGTGACCGCGCGGCGACTGTTCAGTTGCTACAACCCTGGCATCAGGTTGTCAGTTGAAGATGAAACGCATTCCGTTGTGCGCCTGCCCGCCCGACGACGCAAGTCGCGGCCTGTGGCAAGCGAAGCCCGCTGGCGCGGGCTTGATCTGGCGATACCGGATTGTTTTCTCAAAAATCATAAGGCGCGGCTGTGGGGTGCAAAGTCCGCCTGTGCGGGCTAGATCGCACAGGCGCCAATATGTGCCAGGCGGCAGTTTGCTTCGTCCATGGATTCTGAACAACAGCAGGATACTCTCCGTCGTCGCCTGATGGTGCGCGGTATTGTGCAGGGGGTTGGCTTTCGTCCCTTCGTTTATGGTCTGGCGCAACGCCTGGGGTTGGGCGGGTTTGTGCTCAACGACAGCGATGGCGTGACGCTGGAAATTGAAGGTCCTGCTGGCGCACTCGACGCTTTCGAGCAAACGCTGCGCACCGCGCCGCCGCCGCTGGCGCGGATTGATGAGATCAGCGTTGAATCGGTCGCTCCCTGCGTCGAAACAATGTTCCGTATCGAAACCAGCCGCGCCGCAGCGGTGCGCAACACCCTGATCTCGCCCGATGTCGCTACCTGCGATGATTGCCAGCGTGAACTCTTCGATCCTGCTGATCGCCGCTTCGGGTATCCCTTCATCAACTGCACGAACTGCGGTCCGCGCTTCACGATTGTGCTTGATGTGCCGTATGACCGGGCGCAGACGACGATGCGCGTCTTTCCGATGTGCCCGGCATGCCAGGCGGAGTACGACGATCCGCTCAACCGCCGCTTCCACGCCCAACCCAACGCCTGCGCCGTATGTGGTCCGTCCCTGGGGTTCCAGTGGTGGTCAACAGAGTTTCGCCCGCGCCTGCCGGATGATGCGTCGCCGCTCGAGCAGGCGGCGACGGCGCTGGCGCAGGGAGCAATCCTGGCGATCAAGGGGTTGGGCGGGTACCACCTGGCGTGCGATGCGCTCGATAGCGCCGCTGTTGCCCGGCTGCGCGCCCGCAAGCAGCGCGAAGCCAAACCGTTTGCGCTCATGGCGCCAGACCTGGAGACGATCCGACGGTTCTGTTCCATCAATACCGACGAAGCGCGACTTCTGGAGTCGCGCCAGCGCCCGATTGTGCTGCTCGATGCCCTGCCCGGCGCGCCGGTGGCGCCGTCGGTTGCGCCAGGATACGCGACACTCGGCATTATGCTGCCGTACACGCCGCTTCACCATCTTCTGCTGCGCGCGTATGCGGCGGCAGCGCCCGACAGACCGACGCTGCTGGTGATGACGAGTGGCAACCTGAGCGACGAGCCAATCGCCTACCGCGACGACGATGCCGCAGTGCGTCTGGCGTCCATTGCTGACGGAATGCTGAACCACAACCGCGACATTCATATGCGCTGCGATGACTCGGTGGCGCGAATCGCGGCTGGCGGGGTGCAGTTGCTGCGCCGGTCGCGCGGGTATGCGCCCGAATCGGTGACGCTGGCGCTACGCTTCCCCCAACCGCTGCTGGCGGTCGGCGGGCATCTGAAGAACACCTTCTGCCTGGCGAAGGGGCATGATGCCTTCCTCAGCCATCACATCGGCGACCTGGAGAACCTCGAGACGCTGACGTCGTTCCGCGAGGGAGTGCGGCATTTTGCCCGTCTCTTCGACTGCAATCCGGAGGTTGTGGCGTATGATCTGCACCCCGAATACCTGGCGACCAAAGAGGCGCTGGCGTCGGATATTCCGCTGAAGATCGGCGTGCAGCACCACCACGCGCACATTGCCAGCGTCCTGGCGGAGCACGGCATTGAAGGTCCGGTGATCGGCGTGGCGGCGGACGGCACGGGATACGGACTCGATGGCGCGATCTGGGGATGCGAGGTGCTGATCGCCGATCTGCGCGATTTCACGCGCTTTGCGCACCTGGCATACATCCCGCTGCCCGGCGGCGATGCGGCAGTGCGGCAGGTGTGGCGCATTGGCGCAACGTACCTGCAACGCGCCTGCGGCGATGCCTTCCTCGACCTGAACATCCCGTTTGTGCAACGGATCAATCGCCAGCAGTGGGCGCTGATCGCGCGCATGATCGAGCGCGGCATCAACGCGCCGCCGACGTCGAGCCTGGGGCGCCTGTTCGACGCTGTCGCTGCCATTTCTGGCATCCGCGACTATGCCCTGTACGAAGGGCAGGCGGCCATCGAACTGGAAACGGCAGCCGGACCCGATGACCGTCCCTACCCGTTCGCTCTGCTGGAAAGCGCGCCGGTGCAGATCGACATGCTGCCGACGATTCGCGCGATTGTCGAGGATCTGTGGACGGGCGCGCCGGTCGCGCGGGTGAGTGGACGATTTCACGGCACGGTAGCCGAAGCGCTGGCGCAGACGTGTGAACAGGCGCGCGCGACCGGCGCGCCCGCGATGGTGGCGTTGAGCGGCGGTGTCTTCCAGAACCGGCGCCTGACCGAACTGCTGATCGCGCGGCTGGAGCGTTCCGGCTTCCGGGTGCTGCTCAACCGGCGCGTCCCGCCGAACGACGGCGGTCTCTGCCTGGGGCAGGCGGCAGTGGCGGCGGCGAGGATCGGTTCCACGTGACGGTCACCTGTTCGAGGAGGAATCATGGATCACACCCTCACCTCACCGCTCGATATGCACATCCACTTCCGCGAGGGCGCGATGCTGCGCACTGTGGCGCCGTTGTCGGCGCGCGATTTTGCCGGCGGCGTCATTATGCCGAATCTGGTTCCTCCGGTGGATCATCTCGAACGCCTGCTGCGCTACCGCGCCGAGATCGACGCGGCGATTGGCGGCATGGGGTTCACGCCGTATATGACCCTCTTCTTCCGCGCCTACAGCGAAGCGGAACTGTGCGCCGCGCGACCGCATATCATCGGCGTCAAACTCTACCCCGCCGGGGTGACGACCAACAGCGAGGCAGGGGTGCAGAGCATCCGTGACGCCGAGCCGACGCTGGCGATCATGGAAGACCTTGGCATTCCGCTCCTGGTCCACGGCGAGACCGGCGGATTCGTCCTTGACCGTGAGCGCGAGTTTTTGCCGATCTACGCCCACCTGGCGCGCCGCTTCCCGCAGTTGACGATTGTGATGGAACATATCACCACCCGCGAGGCGGTGGCGCTTCTCGACGACTATCCCAATCTCTACGCCACCATTACCCTCCATCACTTGCAGATCACCCTTGACGATGTGGCAGGCGGGTTGTTGCAGCCGCACCTGTTCTGCAAGCCGATTGCCAAGCGCCCTGAGGATCGCGCTGCGCTGTTGCAGACAGCGCTCGCGCCGCACCCGAAGGTGATGTTTGGCAGCGACTCCGCGCCGCACCCGGTGAGCGCCAAAGAAGCCGCGGCGTGCGCCGCCGGCGTGTTCAGCGCGCCGGTCGCCCTGCCGCTGCTGGTGGAGATTTTCGCGCAGCACAACGCGCTCGACCGGCTGCAGGCGTTTGTTTCGGATAACGCACAGCGAATCTATGGTGTAACCCCGCCGCACAAGACGATTGTCCTTCAACGCGAGCCCTGGACCGTACCGCCGCGATACGGCGACGTAGCGCCGTACTATGCCGGACGCACGATTGAATGGCGGGTTGTGCATATTGACAAATGATACCGCGATCACCTGTGCTGGTCCGTAAAAGCGGGTTTTGCATTCCGTAGCCTGCGACTTCATCGCCGGGCGGGGAGGCGAATGGTGGAATAATACCTGTTCAGGGTCGATCAGTCGCCGGACGGGCAGGCAGATGGCAGAATAGTATCAAGGTCCGCCGGTCGCCGATTCGCGTGCGCAGCAGCAAGGGCGCTCCCGTCTGACGATTTCACGCGCGGACCTCTCCACTTTGTGCGAAATATCACGTTGCATGTTGTAACCTGCTGTGATACACTACACCTGCAAACAGATTACACGCCTTCTTAACCATCCTCCCTTCGATAGATGCGATAAAGGGTCCGGCATGGGCGTGAAACGCACAGCAAAGCGCAAGGTGACGATCAGCCAGATTGCGAAAGAGGCAGGCGTCTCGAAGACGGCTGTGTCGTTTGCATTTAATGACCCTTCGCAACTGTCGCCGGCAACCGCCAATCATATTCGCGCCATCGCTGAACGTCTGGGATACTCGCCTGATCCGATCGCCCGCAGCATGACGACGCGCCGCACGAATGCGCTGGGTGTGCTGTTGCCGCAGGACATTGCTGCGACGATGGCAAACCCGTTCTTTCCATTGTTCCTGCGCGGAGTCGGCGCCGTATGCGGCAGTGCTGGCATGACGCTGATGCTCGTGCCGCCGCTGTGGGGATCCATGCTCAAAGCCATTCCGCACGCAACCGTCGATGGGTTCATCGTGGTTGGTCTGGAAATTGACCGTGGCGAAGTGCAGCAGTTGCGGCGGCGTCACGTTCCGTTTGTCATGGTTGATGGCGACGCCCCCCCTGACGTTCCATCGATCAATGTCGATGATCGGCAGGGCGCGCGTGCAGCCATGGCGCACGTGTTGAGCCTGGGGCACCGGCGGATTGCGATCGTTTGCCTGGAGTCCTGGCACCACCGGTACGACGAGTTTACCGGCACGCTGGCGGCGCGCTTCGCCGGGTACTGCGACAGTCTGGCGGCGTATGGTTGCTCGATCAACGATCCGGACATTCAGGTTATTGCGGCGCCGGCCAGTCGTGCAGGCGGGGTCGAGGTGTTTACCCGGTTCTGGCGGGCGGAGACGCCGCCGACCGCAATCGTGACAATGAGCGACATTACGGCGCTGGGCATTCTCGAGGCGGCGAGGGCGCGCGGTGTGCGCGTGCCAGAAGACCTGTCGATTGTGGGGTTCGATGATCTGCCGGAAGCCGAACGTGCAGCGCCTCCGTTGACGACCGTCCATCAGCCGATTGAGGAAAAAGGGCGGCTGGCAGCCGAGATGCTGGTGGCAGCCCTCGATGACGAAGGCAGCGAGCCGATCCATCACATTCTTCCAACCGAATTGCTGGTGCGCGGTTCGACCTGTGCGCCGGTTGGTTCGAACCAGATCGTCTATACCTAGAAAGGGACTCTATGTTCATCCTTGGCGTGCTTATCGCAATTGCGTCGGCAGTGGCATTTGCTGCGCTCGGTCTGGTGACCCTCTTCGGCGGCGCCCGGTCAACCCGGGAGCAGATTATTCCCGGATTTGTTCCGGAACGCGCCGGCGGCGTTGAACGATTGCTGACCCTGGGTGCGGTGTGGATTCCGGTGATTGTCGTGACCATCTTTGGGGTCTATGCAGCCTACCGGATCATCGAGATGGTCATTCAGGCGCTGGCGTAGCCAGATGTTCCGCCAGATCGAGCGCCCGGCGCAGCGCTGCTTCGTAGATTGGATCGTGCCGCGCCAGGCGCAGTTCATCGATAATAAGGGCAGCGGTATCGAGCGGCGGCAGATGGACCGCGCGCTCAATTGGCGGTAACGCATCAATGATGGCGCGCGCTTTCAGGTGATCTCCGGAAGCGCTGCGGGTGACAGTTAATCGTGAGTCTGCCGTCGAGAGCGTGACCATTGCCAGACTATCGGCGGCATCAGTCTCAGCCCGGGCAAACTCTAGCACTACCTCTCCGCCATCAGACCGTGTTAGCGCCGCACCTTTTGCGCTTCCCCCAGACAACTGCCAGTTGAGGCGCGTTACTATCCACCCGGCAAGGAGCAGCGCCGCTGTTGCTCCGCGCGATCCGTGCTCGATCACAATCCGTTCGAGTGACCACAGACGTTGCAGTGCGGGTGGCGCATCAAAGAGTTGCGCAATCTGTTCGCGCCACACTGTCAACCGTCCCCACGCAAGATCGCCGACCGCCACACCTGCTGCGATCAGAGCCTGAGCTGATTGCAGCGCATCCGTAGCGCCATCCATCCGCGCTGTATCGAGAATCAGACGATCCGCAATCGATTGCAACGGCGCCAGCGCCACACCGCCGGGGACCTGATCGAATGCCCACCAGATCACCACGGGTACGTCCGGCTCGAGCAGGGAGAGGACAATCCCTGGAATATGCGTCCCGGCATCCTGCGGTGCGATGATCGTGATTTGCTCACCACAGACCTGTGGACGACCAGGCGTGATGAGGGCGCAGTGCGCCTGTACCCAGGCTTCCAGGCGCTGTGCGGAAATCGCCGGTTCTTCCTCACTCGCCAGCGCCATCACAATCGCGCGATTGGGGCGCCGCGCCGTCAATTGGGCGACGATGCCGGTGATATGTGCGATGTTGGCTACATCGGTAAGGACGACGAGATTGAACAGGCAGGCGCGCATGAGCGCCGCACCACCCGCATTTTCCACCTCTGTCGCTGTGTTCCAGAGGCGCGCCAATTCGCGCTCGATGGCGCCAGCGTCCACCTGCGCAAGAATAACCGATGGCGTAGTGATGATGTCGGTCACAATCGCCTCCATTTTGCGCCGACCGATGCGATCAGTTCATCGGCGCTCGCCGGTCCCCACGTCCCGGCGGCATAGTTGGGCAAAACCGGCGGCATTGTGGTGGACCATCCCTCGATCACCGGATCGAGCAGCGCCCACATCGCCTCGACTTCATCGCTGCGAATGAACAGAGTCGAATCGCCCAGCATGGCATCGAGCAGCAGTCGCTCGTATGCTTCGGGGGACTCGACGCCGAATGCGGCGTTGTAACGAAAATCCATCATCACCGGACGGATAATATTCGACTGTCCAGGCACTTTGGAGTCGAACCGGAGCGAAATCCCTTCGTCGGGCTGAATTTTGATCGCCAGCACATTTGGCTCGATGCCGCTGAGCGGACCGTTCTCGAACAGCATGAGCGGCGCCATTTTGAATTGAATGGCAATCTCACTGGCGCGTTTGGGAAGACGCTTGCCGGTGCGCAGGAAGAACGGCACCCCAGCCCAGCGCCAGCTTTCGATGTACAGCCGCAGCGCCACGAAGGTCTCGGTCAGTGAGTCTGGCGCCACCCCCGGCTCCTCGCGATAACCTGGCGCCGGTATGCCACCAACGGCGCCGGGTCCGTACTGGCCGCGCACGGTGGCCTGTCCGACTCCGGACGGATCGATGGGGCGGATGGCGCGCAACACCTTGACCTTCTCATCGCGGACGGCATCGGCGCGATAGCCAACCGGCGGCTCCATGGCGGTCAACGACAGGAGTTGCAGCAGATGGTTCTGCACCATATCGCGCAATGCGCCGGTGCGGTCGTAGTAGCCGCCGCGTCCTTCGATGCCGACGCTTTCCGCCACTGTGATCTGCACATGATCAACATAGCGGCGGTTCCAGAGCGGCTCGAAAATGCCGTTGGCAAAGCGAAAGACCAGGATGTTTTGCACCGTTTCTTTGCCGAGGTAGTGATCGATCCGGTAGACCTGCCGTTCCTCGAACACCTGATGCACGGCGTGGTCGAGCGCCTTTGCGCTCTCCAGATCTGAACCGAATGGCTTTTCGATGATGATGCGCGTCCATCCGCCGTTGGGCGACCGGTTGAGACCGCTTGCGCCGAGGCGCTGGACGATCTCGCCATACGCTTCAGGCGGCGTCGCCAGGTAGAAGAGGCGGTTGCCGCCGGTGCCGCGTTCCGCATCGAGCTGGTTGAGACGACGGGCGAGTTCGGCATATCCTTGCATGTCATCGAATGCGGAGCGGATGTAGGAGCATCCGTTGGCAAACCCGCGCCACAGTTCGTCATCGATCCCGGAACGAGAATGCCTGCGCGCACTCTGGAGCAGCGACGCGCGAAAATAGTCGTCACTCCAGTCGCGCCGCGCAAACCCGACCACACTGAAGCCGGGCGGGAGCAACCGTTCACGCTGGAGATGATATAACGCAGGAATGAGTTTGCGATGCGTCAGATCGCCGGTGGCGCCAAAAATGATTACAGCGCACGGCGGTGGTGTGCGCTGCATGCGCATCCCCGAACGTAGCGGATTGGCGGTGTAGGGGGTCGACGTCGTCGTTGCCGGTTCCATTGAGACTTCTCGCAGTTTGCAGACCGCTTAGGGTGTGGTTGCTGGCGTCAGTGTGACCGACTCACGGAATGGACGGGGGCGGTCGGGCAACGAGCCGCGCACGATCTGGCCGCCATTGACCATGTAGAGCACCGGTCGGCTGCCGCTCTCATCGACGAAGACGCCAAACAACTGATTGAGCGTGATCGGACTGTCGGGCGGGGCACTGATCTGCTGAATGAACTCGCCGGTTTGTTTGTCGATCTGAATGATACGACCATTGAACGTATCGACCAGAAAGATCGAACCGCTGTCCGGCGGACCCGTCACGAAGAAGCGTGCAGCGGTCACCAGCGGCGGGCGAATCTGAGGAACGGCGATCTCTCGCTCGAAAGATCGCTCACCAGCGCTGTTGGTTGCGAAGATCAGGACGCGACCATCCGGCATGAGCAGATTGATCTTGCCATCGACTGCCAGATCGATCGCGCTTTCTATTGATCGTCCGCCGTCGTTTTGAATCCAGGGAAGCGGGAACGAGCCATACTCGCCGCTCAGGTAACGCAGCACATTATTCCGCAATGCGCCGAGGACATACAGATTGCCCTCATAGCTGACCGCGCGAAAACGTTCGCCGACGCGCCCCCATTCCTCGCTGCCCGCCAGAATGCTGTAGCGCCATTCATTGCCGCTGCGAAAATAGAACGTAAATGGGCCGCTATCGCCGCTCTGCGCCACCGCCACAATATTGTCGATGCGCCAGGCTGCGGCGCGCACCCGCCCGACGCTGATCGGACCAATAACGTCTTCGGGGCGCAGGAACGGTTGCGCCACTCCGCCGGTGCGTGGTGCGCGATAGAGAACGCCCGCATTCGTATCGAGCATGTAGATCGAGCCAAATGACAATGTATCGGTCACGGTGCGCGGCGGCGGAGGGACAATCACAGCATCGAACAGACCTCCAGGCAGCGGATGGCGTGTGACCTCGGTCAGATCCTCGAAATAGGTCTGTTTCTGTACTGCTGCCAACGCTCTGGTATACTCGCGCACTAACTCATCGTAGCGTTGGCGATTCGCCGTCGTTGCGGTGATCAGGTCCGAACTGCGCAACGCCGCAAGCGCCTCTTCGGCTGCGATCAGGCGTTCCTGTGCAGTTGCTTCATCTGGCGCATCACGAATGGCGGCTACGGCCTGTTCGGCGTCTGTCAGAACGTTCTCTGTTTCGCGCAGTGCATTCTCGCGGCTTAGCGTCATGCCGTACAGAATGAGCAGACTGACGAACGAGACGAGCAACAACAGCAGCAACCAGGGAAATGGCGGGCTCTGCCGCCGGTAACTGAGCCCGGCCGAATGGTGCTGGCGGGGCAGCGCGCGAGGCGGCGGGCCAGGGCGTGGCCGCAATCGCCGCGTCATCGCGTCGCCAAGGCGGGCAAAGGGATTGGCACGACCCTCGATGACAGGCGTAGACGCTGGTGCGCCTGGTCGTTTCACGCGCGTGTGATAACCGAATCTTTCCCGCACATGCGTGTCACTCAGGTCGATCACCCGTTCCGGCGCCGGTGCGTCACGAAACGAAATTTCCCCAAGCAACGCGCTTGGCGCAACTGGTGTTTGCGGCGACGAACGCGCCACTGGCGGCGAATGCTGGTTCGCATCGCTACGCAGCGACTCACCCAGATTGAGCGGTCGTGGTGCAGGGGGTGGATCGGCGGAATACGGCGGCTCTTCGTAGGGATGGTTCAGGCGTCGCTCTTCCTCCGCCAGACGGGTGCGGGTCGCCTTAGCCCGTCTGCGCGCGTCGCGCTCTGCGGGACTGCGCAGCAACCATACCACCTCAGCGCCTGCACGGGCAAGACGTTCAGTAACACCGCTGAGCGCCAGGCGCGCCCGTTCATTGACCCCTGCAGCACTGAAGGGTGAAGCCTGAGCAGCAGGGCTGAGCCGCGCAAAGGTCATGGCGACAATGCCGTGAGCATCAGCAATCTGATGATAACGGCACAGTTCAATGATGCCGGTGACAGTGTCATCCGGTTCTGTTGCACGCAGCAAACGGGTGACTTCGTCGCGTGAGAGCAGGTCCGACAGGTTGCTCGTGCAGATCAGGACGCCATCGCCGGGGCGCAAAACCGCGCGGTACAGATCCGGCTCGATTGTCAGGCTTGTGCCGAGCGCTCGCGAACGGAACGGAAATGCTGTTCCTCCCCATGCAGCGTTGGCAGGCAGGGCGCGCAGGCGGCCCTCCGCCATCACATACGCCTGTGCTGGCGCTACCTGGGCAAGAAACAGATCGCGCTCTTTGATAACAGCGCACGTCAACCCGACGACCGCGCGCTTCTGCGGCGGCGCATTGAAGTTTTGCTGATAGAGTGCGCGATTGGCTGCCAGGATTGCCTTACGCAGCGAGGAGGTGATGGAGAACGACGGATCCTCGTAGAAGACCCGCCGGATTGTGCGTATGACGAGCAAACAGGCGTCACGTCCCCGCGATACATCCTGGTCGGCTTCAACAACAATGTGCAACTGACCCTTGCGCGCTTCAGGGGCAAATGGGCCGGCTGGCGTCGCGACCAGCGTCAGATCGCTCTTTTGCTGCGGAATGCCGCTGACCAGACCGAATGGACTGGAGCGTGTCACGTTTCCGGGCATGAGATCTCTTCTGCGATTGGCTACGTACTGGAATTATAGCACGCTGACAACCGGAGATTTCCAGCACCATCTTTTTGAGGAGGCAGACCGCGTATGGCTCGCGCCATATGGAACGGCGTTGTGATCGCCGAGAGTGATGCAACCATTGTTGTCGAGGGCAACCATTATTTCCCGCCTGATTCGGTCAAACGTGAATATTTGCGTGACAGCGCAACCCATACTGTGTGTGGCTGGAAAGGAATTGCCAGTTACTACGATATTGTTGTCAATGACACTGTGAACCGTGATGCGGCGTGGTACTACCCCGAACCCAAAGAGGCCGCTCGTCGCATCGCCGGGTATATCGCCTTCTGGCGCGGCGTCAGGGTCGAAACGTAATCGCGTCGCAGCCTCCCGCAGGTTAAACCTGCGGGAGGGTTTCTATCCGACAATGACGACATGAACCTCGCGCGGTCCGTGCACGCCAAGGGTGAGCGTTAGCTCGATGTCGGCTGTGCGACTCGGACCGGTAATCAGGGTCAGTGCGCTCGCATCGCGAAACACATCGCTATACTTCTGTTTGATGCGCTCGATGGCTTCTCCCAGACCACGCACGAACTGCTCTCGACGCACTACGGCAATGAACACCGGTGCAAGCAGCGACGCCGTGCGCGCCCGTCCCGCGCCGCTGTGTATAACCAGAGTCGCGCTCTCGGCGATCGCAGCGTCCACCCCCGCAATACAGACCGGCGCGCGCTCGTGCGCCTGGAGCAATGCGGCGCGCTGCGCAGGATCCTCCGCAATCCGCCCGTCGAGCCGCTTCACACCACGCTGCCGGAGAAGATCGGCAAGTCCCGGCAGGTCAATCTTCTCCGGATCCCACGTAATCACCTCCTGCGCTTCATGCTGAGCGAGGACGCCGGCGATGGTTTCCAGCGCCGCTTCGTCGTCGGCGCAGAGATGCGGGTATGCCTGAAGCTTCGTTAGTTCGGCGGCAAATTGCTGCGCCAGGTCGTCGTGCGTGATCGGGTGGACGAATGGCGGCGGAGCGTGCGGCGCGCGCATCGCCTCGTTCTCCAGGAACGGTCGCGTTGCGCGCAGACTTGCGCGGATGCGGTCGAGCATGCGTTCACGGCTGCTGTTCATATGGCGCTCGCTGAATTCTGTTGTGTGCCGGATCACCGGTGAGTGTCAGTGCAGGGACAGACGTATTATACCGCAGGAAGGCGAGAGGGATGAGGCAAGCAGGGTTGTAAAAGGTTGCAGGCGCGAAGGCAGATGCGTGGTGCGGTGAGGGAATGAGGCAAGCGGCGCGGAACGAGAGGTTTTTTACCATCTATCAACCTACGGCAACCTGTGCTACAATCAAAGTCCACAAGTATCACTGTACTGTAACAAGCAGTGGAGGGTGCTGCAATGTCCAGCCTGCTATTCTCCTTGACCGATGTCACAGCCCGCACCCCCGATGCCCAGCGCCGCGGACGCATTCTGGTCTCCCTGTCACTCGGCGTCGTCGCGCTTTTGTTGACCGTTGGGATGGCATTGACCCTACTGCAACCATCGGTAGGGCGCTTCATCAACCTTGGGTTGGCGACGCTGGTGTTTGCTTCGGCTGCAATACTCGGAAAAAAGGGGTTGGTAAGCGCCGGGGCGTATATTCTGATTGTTGTCAGCGGCATTGGCGCTCTGAGCGGCGTGTTTCCTGATCCGAACTCGCCATTCAACCTGTTTTATCTCCTCGTGAGCGTTTCGCTGGCAAGCGTGTTGCTTCCCCCGCGTCAGATATGGATTGTTCTTGGTCTCTGTCTTGCCGGCGTGGCAGGCGTTCTGGCAAGAGTTCCCGCCGAAACCCGTACCGCGATCGATCTCAACCTGGCATCCGCCCATCTCACAATGCTGCTGGTGGTCAGCGCATTTATTTCCTTCATTGGAGCACGCAGTCTTTCGTTGGCGCTGAAGGATGCCGATGAGTCTCGTCGGCGCGCTGAAGAAGCGAACCGACAGCTTGAGATCGCAAATGCGAATCTGGAGGCGCGCGTCGAGGAGCGCACTGCTGCTTATCGCCTTCTTGCCGACGAACAACGCGCTGCCGTCGCTCGATTAGAGGAAAGCCTTGAGGCACAACAGCGTCTGAACCGGATGATTGCGGAACTGGCTGTGCCGGTTATCCCGGTCCGTCACGACACCCTGGTGATTCCGCTGATAGGCAGTATCGACAGCCATCGGGTGCAATCCCTCCTCGCATCCGCGCTCCATTCCATCGAACAGACTCGCGCCCGCATGCTGATCATTGACGTGACCGGCGTGGCGATCATCGACAGTCACGTCGCTGCGGCGCTGCTCCAGGTGGCGCAGGCGGCGCGTTTGATGGGCGCCGAAACGATCCTGGCGGGCATTCGCCCTGAAGTTGCGCAAACCCTCATCAGCCTGGGGGCTGGTTTGCACGAGATGCGCACCGCTGCGACCCTGGAGGCGGCGCTGAGCCTCACGACCAACGGGAGGGACGCGCGATGACAATCGTGTATGCAGGTCCTGAACGAGCGCTGCGATCCCTGCGCGCCGACTGGAACCGAGAGCGCTGGGAGCAGCTTCCCGATGATGGCCATCGCTACGAGGTGATCGATGGGGTTCTGTATATGACGACGGCGCCCAGCGCATTTCACCAGTGGATTGTGCGCCAGATTGTGCGCGCGTTCTTCGCTCAGATTGACGATCAGCACTTCGGTGTGACGTTCTGGGCGCCGATCGGGGTGTTTATGCCTGGATGTGATCCGGTGCAACCGGATATTCTTGTCGTGCGGACGGCGAACCTGGGAATCATCCATGATCGACGCATCCATGGCGTGCCGGATCTGATTGTCGAGGTTGTTTCACCCTCCAACGCCGAACAGGACCTGGAGATCAAGTACAGGGCATACGCGCGCGCTGCCGTGCCGGAATACTGGATCGTCCGTCCCGCCGAACGCGATGTGATACTGTGCAGCGAGCCTGACCCGGTTGCCGGACTCTTCAAGAATGTCGATACGATCCCGCCAGACGGAACACTGATATCACCAACTTTGCCAATCCAGGCGAACATTGCCGATTTCTTCGCCAACGCCCCCGACACCATGCTCTGAGCGTTTATGTACATTCTTCAGTTCTCAGTTCTCAGTTCTTCTCACCCCTACTCCTCACGCAACGCCAGCGCTGGCGAGGTGCGCCCCATGCGCCATGCCGGGTACAGGCCCGCCAGTAGCGCCGCCACGACCGCCACGGCAACCGCCTGCGCAAACAGCGCGCCGTTCAACTCGAAGAGGAGGGTCCAGCCAAACGAACGGCGGTTGATGACATACACCAGCACTGCTGCCATCATCACCCCAACCGGAATTGCCAGTACCCCCGCAAACAACCCCATCAACCCCGTCTGCCCGACGACCAGCCCCCATAACTGGCGTGGCGTCAACCCGTTGGCGCGCAATACCCCCATCTCGCGCGCGCGCTCGAGTTGCAGCGCCATGAGCGCCGAAAGAATGCCGATGAACGCCACGATGGTCGCCAGCAGTTGCAGTACTGTGGTGATCGCAAATGTGCGGTCAAAGATCGCCATCGACGTTGCGCGCAAGCTGCGGTTTGAGACGATGTTGACTGCCATGCCGGGCGGCATCCGTGCGCGCAGGTCGCGCACCAATTCATCGACATCCACACCAGGTGCAACGTACAACCCCAGCGACGAAAGCGCCCGATCATCCCACAGTTCCCGGTACGTGGCAAGATCGATCATTGCCACGCCCTGGTCGCTGCCGTAATCGTAGAAGACGCCGGCAATCGGGAACTGCCGCTCGCCGCGGTCGGTCAGCAATGTCAGCGTATCGCCAGGACGCAGATTGTGGCGGTATGCCAGCGGCTCCGAGATCAGCGCCGCGCCGCCGGTGAACGCCTGCCAGACGGCCGTTTCATCGACAGCGCCAACCCACTGGAAAACCCGGTAATCCGCCGGGGTGACATCCAGCGCGATCGTCAGCAGTGGACCGACGCTGCTCTCGATGGTGGCGCTACGGTAGCGACGGTAGCGTTCGATGCCAGGCGCTTCGACAATGCGGGCAATCGCCGCGTCCGGCAGGGGCGAGTCGAGACGATTGCCGCGCGCGCTTGGCGCAGAGACGAAAATATCGGCGCGGATGGTGTTTTCCAGCCAGCGCTCGACCGTTGTGCGGAAACTGCTCACCATCAGGCCAACGCCAATCGTGACCGAGACGGCGATCATCAGCGCAGCAACCGCAACCGACGTGCGGCTGAGCGACGCCACGATGTCGCGCGCTGCCATCCGCCCCAGCAGTCCGAAGAGGCGCCCCGCAACCGGTCGCGCGATGCTGGCGAGTCCCTGCACGATCAAAGGCGTCAGCGCGGCTGCGCCGATGGTAAGCGCCAGCAACCCGCCAAAACTCAGCGTCAGGCTACGCCCTGGCAGGGCAAGCAACCCAAGCCCGAACAGCAGGAGAATGGCGCCGACAAGCGCCGCTGCGCGCACTGCCCGCCGCATCCGTTCTTCATACGACGAGCGGCGCAGCACCGTGCGCGGCGGCGTCAGCGTCGCCTCTGTTGCCGGGATCGCTGCCGCCGCCAGCGTCGCCGCCATGCCGAGCACGAACCCTTTCAGCAGCACACCCGGTGATAGTTCGACTGAACGCACCGTCACCGCGAAGTAGAGGTCGTTGATCGTCTGCGTCACCAGCCCGACCAGACCGCGCCCAAGCGCTACTCCGAGCGCCAGACCCGCCAGCGCGCCGATCAATCCGATCAGCAACGCTTCCCCCAGCACCAGCGCGAAAATCTGCCGCCGCGCCACGCCGACACAGCGGAGCGTGCCCAGCATGGTGCGCCGCTGCACCACCGAAAACGTCATCGTGTTGTAGATCAGGAACATTCCAACAACCAGCGCCAGCAGGCTGAGAGCGGACAGGTTCAGCTCAAACGCCGCTGTCATCTGCTGGATTGCATTGCTGCGCTGCTCAGGACGTTCGATGCGCGCGCCTGGCGGCAAAGTTGCCGCAATCCGTTGCAGCAGCTCCGCTCCTGCAGCGCCTTCAGGAACGATCAGATCGATGCTGCTTAACCTGCCGATGTTCCCGGTCCATTCCTGCGCCGTTGCAATATCGACGATCAACAGCCCGTCGAGCGCACGGCGGCTGGCGTCATCGGCAGGCTCCAGCACACCGACGATCTCCGCTTCCATTGTGGTTGCGCCAATCATGAGCGGCAGGCGCGCACCACTGACAATGCCGAACTCACGCGCCGTTTCCGCCGACAGCAGCGCCGCGCCAGGGCGCGTCATCAACAGCCCGTAGCACCCGAATCCCTGGCATCCCGCCTCTGCCGATGGCGTGCGGTCGAGCGCTGCCCCCTCGCCAGGCGCGCCGGCGAGCCATGGGCGAAACGGCGCTTCGACGACCGGATCGATCCCCAGGATGCGCAGCGTCAACCCGCTGCGATCTGGAGCGACGGCTTCCCCTTCCACCAGCGGCGCCGCTGCGCGCATCCCCAGATCGATCCGCAACCGGCGGTAGACCTCTTCCGGTATCCCCGACGGTCCGCCAACGATACGATGCGTCGCGCGTCCGGTCAGCGTCTCGGTGGACAGTAGAAACGCACGTCGTGCACTGTCATTGGCAAGATCGATTGATACGACAACGGCGACGCCGAGTGCGACTCCGAGCACTGCCAGGCCAAACTGCCAGGGGTGGCGAAGGATGTATCGGAGTGATGTGTTCAGAAGCGTCCACGACATAGCATACTCTACTGCTCATACACGACTCTGCCGCCGGCAATCGTCATCACGACCGAAACCTCCGGTATGCGCTCTGGCTCAACGTCGAGCAGGCTACGGTCGAGCACCGCAATGTCGGCGTACATGCCTGGCGCCAGGGCGCCCTGCTCATGCTCAGCGAAGGCGGCGTATGCGCTGCCCCATGTGTAACTACGTAACGCATCCATCAAACCGATTGCCTGATGCGCGGCGATCATGCGACCATTGTGCGCCGTGCGCGTCACCGCTGCCGTGATCCCCTGGAGCGGCGCAAAATCCGGCAGCACCGGATTGTCCGACCCGTTGGCGAGCACAACTCTAGCGCGCTGCAAGGCCCCCCAGGCGTGTCCCCACGGCGCCAGTCCGGGACCCAGCCGCGTCACATCCCCCTCTTCCCACCAGGTGAAGCACGACTGAATGGCGGCGATGACTCCCAGGCGCGCGAAGCGCTCGGGCAACCCGGCATGCACGACTTCGGCATGTTCGATGCGGTGACGATGGTCGGAACGCGGATAGGCGGCGAGCGCGCCCTCATACGCATCGAGCGCCATGGCGACGGCTGCGTCGCCGATGGCGTGAGTCGCCACCTGGAAACCGGCACGATGCGCGCGTAATACCCGCGCGTCAAATTCTTCCGCCGGCACGAGCGGAAAACCACGGTTGTCAGGCTCGTCGCCATACCCCTCGCTGAGCCAGGCTGTTCCGCTGCCAAGCGTCCCATCGGCGAAATACTTGATCGCCCCGAAGCGCAACCAGGCGTCATTACGCCAGGCATCCTGCGGCTTGCCCGCTTCCGCTGCCTGGAGCATCGCTTCTGCAACGGCGCCATACGCCAGAACGTACATGCGCAGACCTGCGCTGCCGCCCCGGATGAGGTCGTTGACGATCTCCAGGTCGCGCAGCCCGGCGACGTGCCCGAGCGCCGCTTCGCCAATCGCAACAATGCCGCGCTTGTGATACTCGCGCGCAGCATTCCGCACACCGGCGCGCCAGTCGATGGCTGGCGCCTCGACTACGCGTGCTGCCAGCGCCATTGCCGCCTCGAGCAACACGCCGGTCGGATGCCCATCGCTATCGCGCTCGATCCGTCCCCCTGGCGGGTCGGGTGTGGCGGCGGTAATGCCAGCGCGCGCCAGCGCTGCGGAGTTCGCCAGCGCCATATGGTTGCACGCGCGATAGATCAGGAGCGGATGAGCGGGAACGGCAGCATCGAGTTCCGCCAGCGCCGGATGGCGGCGCTCCGCCAACCGCCCCTGATCGTGTCCCACGGCGACGATCCATTCCCCTGGCGGTCGTCGCGCCGCTTCCACGTGCAGCCGTTCCAGCACAGCGCCAATACTCGTTGTGTCCCATAGCGCCACACGCGTACGGCTGCGCACATAACTCAACAGGTGCTGGTGCGAGTCGTGGAATGCCGGGATGACCGCATATTCAGGCGGAAGACGCACGATACGCGTGGATGGTCCTGTGAGCGCCTCGATGCTGTCCGCCAGACCCACGGCGAGAATGCGGTCGCCGCCGATTGCAACGGCGCCGCGCGTGATTGGCGCAGCGACGATGGGATAGATCGTTGCACCAGAAAGAATGTAATCTGGAGTCATGGTTGCTGAAAGTGTCGAAATAGCATATGTCATTATGGTACCTGATTTTCTTCGAGAATCGAGACCTGAGAACCGGGAACCAGGGATTAAAGGTCAGGAAAACCTTTGCACCTGCCACTTCCCATTTTCAACGGGCGTCGCGCCCGGGACGCGGCAGCGCCGTATCCGTGCGCCGTGTGCCGTGTGCCGCGCGTGGTGTGCCGTATGCCGCGCGTGGTGCGTCGTATCCGTGCGCCTGGGGCGCGGCAGCGCCGTATCCGTGCGCCGTGTGCCGTGTGCCGCGCGCCTGGGGCGCGGCAGCGCCGTATGCCGTGCGCCGTGCGCCGTGCGCCGTATCCGTGCGCCGTGCGCCGTGCGCCGTATCCGTGCGCCGTGTGCCTGGGGCGCGGCAGCGCCGCGCCCCTACCTTTCCATTTGTCACCTGCAACCTGCAACCTTCAACCTGCCGCCGTTCCTGCCTTCAACCGGCGCTCAAGATGGTATAATTATTCACAATCAGCCCAACACTATCAGGAGCGCCTATGCCTGATCTGTTTCAGGTTGTGACCGTCGCGGAGGCGAATGCTCGCCTTTGCGCCCACATCGCCCCCATACCACGCCGTGAGTCGCTGCCGCTCCACGAGGCGCTCGACCGGGTGCTGGCTGAGGAGTTACGCTCGCCGGTCGATCTGCCTGCCTTTCCGCGTTCCACCGTGGATGGATTTGCCGTGCGCGCTGCTGACACTTACGGCGCCAGCGAGAGCCTCCCGGCCTACCTCACACTCTGTGGCGAGGTGCCGATGGGTCGTGCGTCCGAACTCACCGTCGGTCCCGGCCAGGCTGCGCTCATCCACACGGGCGGGATGCTCCCCTCGGGCAGCGACAGCGTCGTGATGGTTGAGAATACGCAGCACCTCGACCCCACGACGATAGAAGTCGTGCGCCCCGTGGCCGTCGGCGAGAACGTCATCCCGGTTGGCGAGGATGTGTCGCGCGGTGATCTGCTCTTTCCTCGCGGCCACCGTCTCCGCCCGCAGGACCTCGGAGGCCTGGCGGGCGTTGGCATTGTGCGCGTCCCGGTCGTCGCTCGCCCGCGCGTCGCCATTCTCGCTTCAGGCGACGAGGTGGTTCCCGCCGATGCTGACGTGGCGCCGGGGCAGGTGCGCGATATCAACAGTTACACCATCGCCGCCCTGGTTCGGCGCGCCGGGGGTGAGCCTGTGCTCTGCGGCATTGCCCCGGACGATCCGGCCATTCTTGATCGAATGGCGCGCAGCGCGCTCGAAGACGCCGATCTTCTCGTGCTCTCCGCCGGCAGTTCGGTGAGCGCACGCGACCATACAGTCAGCGTAATTGAGGCGCTTGGCGCTCCGGGGGTGCTGGTGCATGGGGTGGCCATTCACCCCGGTAAGCCCACGATTATTGCCGTGGCTGGTGAACGGCCCGTCTTCGGCTTGCCCGGCAACCCGGTCTCAGCAATCATTGCCTTTGGGCTGTTTGTCGCTCCGGCGCTGCGATGGCTCCAGGGCGCTCGTGAGGCTGATCCTCCGACCGTTCAGGCTGTTCTGACGCTCAATATTGCCTCGAAGCCTGGCCGCGAGGACTTTGTGCCGGTGCGCCTGGAGCGGCGCGATGGGGCGTTGCGAGCCGAACCGGTTTTTGGGAAGTCGAATCTGATCTACACCCTGGCGCATGCCGATGGTCTGGTGCGCGTTCCTCTCGATCTGAGCGGGCTGTACGCCGGTTCTCCGGTAGAGGTCACACTGTTCTGAGCAAACCCCCGGAGACGTTATTCCCAATCGAGCACGGCGGCAACAGTTCTCATATGGCTTGAACCCACGCACAGTCCATCCAGCAGTGAGCGCTGGCTGAGCCTATCGAAGTCAACGCTCACCGCCAGGAGCAAGCAATGTGAGAAATGCGGTAGAGAGTTCTATGTCACGACGACGCTACTACCTTGAAGATCGCGCTCTGGATGACGCCGTGGCTCGCTTTGAGGCTGCGATTGAGCGCGCTGGCGGACTTCATCCTCTGGATGGCGAGTCTATTCCTCTGGCTGAGGCGCGTGGCCGCGTCACTGCCGCCCCGGTGTGGGCAGCCCGTTCTGTGCCTCACTACCACGCCGCAGCCATGGATGGCATCGCCGTGCGCGCCGCCGCGACTGCCGGCGCTACCGAGTCGTCGCCGCTGACCCTCGCGCTCGGCAAGCAGGCCGTCTGGGTCGATACCGGCGACCCGATGCCGCCCGATACTGATGCCGTGGTGATGGCTGAGCACGTTCAGATCCTCGACGATGCGACCGTGGCGATCACTGCCGCAGTCGCGCCCTGGCACCACGTGCGTCCGATGGGCGAGGACATCGTCGCCACCGAACTGGTCATTCCCGAAGGTGTGCCCTTGCGCCCGGTCGATCTGGGTGCGATCGCCGCTGCCGGGCACGCAACCGTGGTGGTGCGGCGGCGGCCGCGGGTGGCGATCATCCCCACCGGTACTGAACTGGTCACTCCCGAGGCTGCCGCCGCTCGTGAGGCGAGGGGCCAGCCGGTGTGTGCGGGCGAGATTATCGAGTTTAATTCGCTGATCCTTGCCGGTATGGTCGAGGAGTGGGGCGGCCTGCCCACGCGCATGCCTCCCGTGCCCGACCGGCAGGATCTGCTGCGTGCCGCCGTCGCAGGCGCGATTGCCGACCACGATGTGATTGTGGTCAATGCCGGTTCGTCAGCCGGCGCCGAGGACTATACCGCGACCGTGCTTGCCGAACTTGGCGAGGTGGTCGTCCACGGCGTGGCCATTCGTCCTGGTCACCCGGTAATCCTCGGCGTGGCAGTAGGGAAGCCGGCTCTGGGTCTGCCCGGCTACCCCGTGTCGGCAGCGCTCACTGCCGATCTGTTCCTCCGCCCGCTGCTGTACCGGCTCCAGGGTCTCACCCCGCCGCCTCGTCCCGCAGTGACGGCCACGATCAGCCGCAAGCTGCTCTCGCCGCTGGGTGAGGATGAGTTTGTGCGCGTCACCCTGGGTCGGGTGGATGGGCGCCTCATTGCCACACCACTGACGCGGGGCGCGGGTGTGGTGATGTCCCTCGTTCGCGCCGACGGGATCGCGCGCATTCCCCGCTTCTCCGAGGGTCTCCACGCAGGGGCGGAGGTCGCCGTCGAACTCCTGCGGGAGCAGGCTGACATCGAGTCAACGATTGTCGCTATCGGCAGCCACGACCTGGCGCTCGACCTGCTGGCGAGCCATCTGCAGCGCGCTGGCGCGGGTCGGCGCCTCAGTTCAGCCAATGTTGGCAGTTTAGGCGGACTGATGGCGCTCAAGCGCCGCGACGCCCATCTCGCTGGCGTCCACCTTCTCGATGAGGAGACCGGCGAGTATAACATCTCATATGTGCGGCGTCTGCTGCCTGACGAGGAGATTGTGCTGGTTCACCTGGCGTACCGCGAGCAGGGCTTTCTGACGCCGCCTGGCAATCCGCTTGGACTGAGCAGCCTGCGCGACCTGGCGTGTCCAGGTGTGCGCTTCGTCAACCGTCAGCGCGGGTCGGGTACGCGCGTGCTGCTCGATTATCAGTTGCGCCAGGAGGGGATCGACCCCGGCGCCATTGTGGGCTACCAGCGCGAGGAGTTCACGCATATGGCGGTGGCTGCCGCAGTGCAGAGCGGCGCTGCGAATGTGGGCCTTGGGATCAGAGCAGCCGCCCACGCTCTTGGGCTTACCTTTGTCTCCCTGTTTAGCGAGCGCTACGATCTGGCCATTCCACGGCGTCACTGGGAGAGCGAGTTGCTGGCGCCGCTGCGGCATTTGCTGTTCGACCCTGCGTACCGCAGCGCCGTCGAAGCGCTGGGCGGCTACAATGTGGAGCGGATGGGCGAAGAGGTGCAGGTTTGACGTAGCATCAGGACGTCGTTCACTGCGCGTAGGCATGATGAGGACAGAAGAAATAAACCCTGCTCCTCGGTCGTTGCGCATCGTGTATGCTGCGGGCTAATGGTTTTTGAGAATAATCCGGTATCGCCGGGTCAGGCCCACGCGGGCAGGCTACGCATTCCATAGCCTGCGGCTTTCGTCGCCGGGCGGGCAGGCAGAGAGCGGAATGCTTAATCAAATTCCATCAGTTCTCGCTCAAAACGTGGAAACCCTGCGTTAGCAGGGCTGGTTGCGAGCATTTGCCGAGGCGGAGCAGGCAGTTGTTGCGCGGGGGCGGAGGCGCATCGATTTCACCCCCCCGCCACAGCGGGGAAAATATCGATCGTGTCGCCTGGCTGAATTACCGTCTCAACCCCATTTGGGAGGTACGGCGCGTCACGGCCATTGACGAACACGTGCACGTGGGGGTACAGGTGACCCTCATCGTTGAGCAACTCCTGGCGCAGTTTCGGAAAGCGCGTCACCACGGCGTCAACCAATTGTTGAACCGTTATGTTCTCGCCGATGTCGAATTGCACCGTGCGACCGCCGACGATCGGGCGTAGGGTTGCATAAAAATTCACTTGCATCTTTGTTTCAGTTGATACAATAAGGCGAGGCGAGCGTTACCACGCCCGCCTCTTTTCGATTGCCTGCTACTCAATAATACCCAGTTCGCGCAGTTTGCTCTCAGGGACAACACCGTTCTCCCAGCCGCGGGCGGCGTAGTACTCGGCGAGCATCTCATCAAGTTCGCAGACGTGCCCCAGCGAGCCAGGCATCGTCGAAGGCTCCTGGGTAAAGCGGGCTGGCAGGTAGTCGCTGCCCGCACCGATACCGGCGAGGTTGTTGTAGTAGCGCTCGAGGTTGTAGATGCGTTCGCCGATCTTGATCACATCATCAGCCGTGCACTCGACTCCGACCATGGCTGCGTACTGGGCGGCGTACTCCTCGGCGCTCTCGGCGAAGGCGCTGAACTTGCACAGATCGAGGCTGTCAGAGAAGGCGTGAATATCCTGGAAGATTTTCACCAGCTCGCCTTTGCCCTTCCAGGCCAGGGGATCGACCTTGAGCGACCCAAAGGGCATGACACCCAGTTCAGCGGCGGGGGTGTAGGCGCGCAGGTGGCAGGCGCCGCGGTTGCTGGTGGCGTAACCGATGCCCATACCCTTGAGTCCACGGGGATCATAGGCCGGGACGCCCTGGCCTTTGACCGTCATCGCCAGTTCGGGGTGACCAAAGTACTGCGCTGTCGCATCTGCGCCGTCAGCCATCACATTGCCGATCCCCTCGCGGAAGGCGATCTTGCGCGCCAGTTCGACCATCGCCATCGTATCGCCCCAGGCGAGACCGCCGTCGCCGTTGGTATAGCCGCGCTCGGTGGCCTCCATGTAGATCGAGATAGGATGTCCAGTCTCGATGGCGTCCATCCCGTAGTCGTTGCACAGGTCAATCAGCTTTGCGACGGTATTGATGTCGTCGTTGCCACAGTTCGCGCCAAGCGACCAGGCTGGCTCGTACTCGACGCTCTCCATGCGTAGCCCTTTCCAGGGACCCTCCTTGATCTCGACCTCTTTTTTGCAGGCCACAGGGCACGCATGACAGGTCGGGTCATCGACCAGGATATGTTCTTTGACGTATTCACCGCTGATCTTCTCGGCACTCGGACCGAACGAGGTGACCATGCTGTTCTTCGTCGGCAGGGCGCCGATTGTGCTGGTAATGTTCATCAGCACGTTTGTGCCATATACCGAGAGACCGCCCTTGCGCGGGCTGGTGATGTTCTGCTCATCCATAATCGTTGCCAGGGCGCGCTTGTGGGCCGGTTTCCACGCCTCCAGGTTGGCGGCCTTTGGCATCTTTTTCGGCGCCTTGATCACGATCGCCTTGAGCAATTTGCTGCCGCCCACACAGCCAGTGCCGCCGCGCCCGCTTGCGCGGTCGTTTTCATTGACCCAGCAGGCGAACCGCACCAGATTCTCGCCAGCCTGGCCGATAGCAATCACGCTCAGGTCTTTCTCGCCGTAGCGATCGCGGAAAAACGCGACCGTGTCGTGCACGCCCTTGCCCCAAACCTCAGAGGCGTCGCGGATCTCGACGGTACTGTCCTGAACGTAGAGGTAGACAGGACTGCTGGCTTTGCCCTTGACCAGCACACCATCGAAGCCAGCCCAGCGCAGACGCGCCGCCGACCAGCCGCCGTGGTGGCTGTCGGTGACAGTGCCGGTCAGGGGCGACTTGGTGACAATGGCCATCCGTCCGCTCATGTTCGCTTCAGTGCCGGTCAGGGGTCCGTTCATGAAGCAGAGCAGGTTGTCGGGCGAGAGAGGGTCTACCTGCGGTCCATTCTCGAGCGTGTAGCGCACCCCCAGCCCACGGGCGCCGATGTACTTGCGCGCCCAATCCTCGGGAATGCCGCGATATTCCACCGTACCAGCCGTCAGATCCACGTGGGCGATTCGGTTCGCAAATCCGCCAAGCGCCATAGGGGTTCCTCCTACGATAACGGTAAGCGGTACAGAGAAAAGCATGAGGCTATCTATGCCCCGGATGGCCTCCTGGTAAGCCGCGTGTACCCTCTTGACAATTGCGTATCAACAAATTTTTACCATCATATCATGAAATGTTGACTTCATCAATACTGATTACCGCCTTCTTATGCTACACTTGCGCCACGCACCCGTTTTCACTGCTCAGGAGCGCGTCTATGTCGGAAGAATTCTCAGCATCTGGCTACCTGGACATTATTCACCGGGGGATCGCAGCCGTCGCCGGTCCATCGCACCGTCCCAAACGGGTGGTGATTATCGGCGCCGGGGTTGCCGGGCTGGTGGCCGGTTACGAACTGTTGCGCGCCGGGCACGATCCGCTGATCCTGGAGGCGCGCAACCGCGTCGGCGGACGCATCTGCACCCTGCGCGAGCCATTCACCGCGGGGTTGTATGGCGAAGCGGGCGCCATGCGCATCCCGCGCGCGCATACGCTCACCATGGCGTATATTGACCGGTTTACCCTGCCGACGACCGACTTTATCATGGAGAGCTTGCAGACCTATGTGCACATCGGCGGCGTTAAGCGCCGCATGGCGGAGGTGCGCGCCAATCCCGCTGCGCCTGGCTTCGAGACTTCAGCCGCAGAGAAAGGCAGGCTTGCCGGAGATGTCTGGGCGGAAACGATCCGTCCGCTGGTCGAACAGGTTGAGCGCGACGGTCAGGCGGGATGGGAACAGATCTATGCCGCCTACGACCAGTACTCGGTGCGTGAGTTCCTCGAGCTTCAGGGATGGTCAGAAGGGCTGATCGAGATGTTTGGTCTGCTGAACAATCAGGAAGCGTTGATGAACTCCTCCTTCCTGGAACTGTTCCGCGAAGAGGCGGGCAATTACTATACGAATATGTGCCAGATCGTCGGCGGGATGGACCGATTCGTCCATGCGTTCCTCCCGGCGCTCGATGCGCGCATTCGCTATGGCGCCCGCGTCATCGCCCTGGATCAAACTCCTGAGCACGCGATTGTGCATTACCAGACTCTGGCCGGGCGGTTCCAGGTCGCCGCCGATTATGCGATCATCACGCTTCCCTTCCCGGTTCTACGGCACATCGAGACGCTTAAACCCTTCTCGCGCGCCAAGCAGCGCGCCATCCGCCAGTTGCACTACGATGCCGCCGCCAAGATTTTCCTCCAGTGCCGCCGCCGCTTCTGGGAGACGGACGAGGGGATCGATGGCGGCGGCACGGTGACCGATCTGCCCATCCGCAATCTGTACTACACCGATTGGGGCAAAGAAACCGGGCGCGGTGTGCTGCTCGCCAGTTACACGTGGGCGGAAGATGCGCAGCGCTGGGGATCGCTTTCGCCGCGCGATCGGATCGAGCAAGCGCTGGAAAACGTCGCCGTCATTCACCCGCAGATTACCGAAGCATTCGAGGTCGGCGCATCGTATATGTGGCACGATGACGAATTTGCCGGCGGCGCCTTTGCGCTCTTCGAGCCGGGGCAGCAGACGCTATTGCACGATGCGATCATTGAGCCGGAGGGACGCTTCCATTTTGCCGGCGAACACGCCTCGCTCTACCATGCCTGGATTCAGGGAGCGATCGGATCGGGTTTGCGCGCAGCGGTGGCAGTACACCGGGCGGCATAGGAAGGAGGGCGCGATGACCGCCATCATCCGCGACTCGCCAATCCTGCTGGTGCGAGAAACCGATGGCGTCGCCATCGATCTCGCACCGTTGCAGGGTCTCTGGACGGTCGATCAGTATCTGAAACTGACCGATCATACGCACTGTCTGGTGGAATTCTCCGATGGCAACCTGGAGGTGCTGCCGATGCCCACGCAACGCCACCAGATGATCCTGGCGTTCCTGTATCGCGTGTTTTTTGCGTTCCTGCACCCACGCGGCGGGCTGGTTCTTTTTGCACCGCTCCGGTTGCAGGTGAGCCCGGCGACGTTCCGTGAGCCAGACCTGCTGCTCCTGCTGCGCGCCGATGATCCGCGAGCGCAGAATCGCTATTGGCTCGGCGCTGACCTGGTGCTGGAAGTGGTGAGCGAGGACGATCCAGAACGCGATACCGTCGGTAAGGTGCGTGACTATGCTGGAGCAGGAATACCTGAGTACTGGATTGTCAATCCGCAGGACGAGACGATCACCGTTCTATCGTTGACCGACAACGCCTATACACCCCTCGGCGTTTTTCGACGTGGCGATCAGGCGACGTCGGCACTGCTCGAAGGCTTCAGCGTGAGCGTCGATGAAGCATGTAGCGCGTCGTGAGCGGAGGCAATGACGTCCGACAAGCCCATCCTGGCGATTGACCTGGGAACCTCTGGTCCCAAGGTTGCGTTGGTGACCTCCAGCGGCGATATTCTGGCGTGGGAGTTCGAGCCGGTGCGGCTGCATCTGTTGCAGGGCGGGGGCGCCGAGCAGAGCGCCGTCGAATGGTGGGAGGCGATCGGCGTGGCTGCGCACCGCCTGGTTGCCGCAACCCGCATCACGCGCGTTGCTGCGGTCGGCGCGACGGCGCAGTGGTCGGGAACGGTCGCCGTTGGTCACGATGATCGTCCGCTGACGAATGCCATCATCTGGATGGACTCGCGCGGCGCGCCCGACATCCATGCCCTGGTCGCCGGTCGTCCAACCGTCGCCGGGTATGGGTTGGCGAAACTGGCGACCTGGATTCGACTCACCGGCGGCGCGCCCGGTCTGGCCGGGAAGGATCCGCTGGCGCACATCCTGTATCTCCGGCGGGCGCATCCCGACGTGTATCGCGCCGCAAGCGTCTTTCTCGAGCCGAAGGATTACATCAACCTGCGCCTCACAGGAGTGCGCGCTGCGTCGTTTGATTCGATCACCCTCCACTGGCTGACCGATCATCGCGCCATTGATCGGATCACGTATGCGCCGCCACTCCTGGCGCTGACCGGCGTTGAACGCGCGAAATTGCCCGATCTGCGGCGTGCAACCGATATCCTGGGTCGGCTCACGCCAGAGGCTGCCGCACATCTCGGCATCGAACCAGGGGCGCCGGTGGCGGTCGGGTCGTCGGATATTCATTCGGCGGCGGTGGGTGCGGGCGCGGTGCGCGATTACGACGCCAACCTGTATGTCGGCACATCGTCGTGGCTCGTCTGCCACGTGCCGTTCAAGCGCACCGATCTGTTCCACAACATGGCATCGCTGCCGTCGGCGATTCCGGGGAAGTATCTGCTCACCAATGAGCAGGAGTGCGCCGGGGCGTGCCTGACCTTTCTACGTGACAACCTGTTGTTCGCCGATGATGAATTTGCGACGCCGCGCCCGGATGGATTCTATGCGGCGCTGAACCGTATGGCGGAACGCGAAGCTCCTGGCAGCGGCGGGCTGATCTTCACCCCCTGGCTCTGCGGCGAGCGCACCCCGGTTGAGGATCACACGCTGCGCGGCGGCTTTCACAACCTGTCGCTGACGACGACGCGAGCACAGATGGCGCGCGCTGTGATGGAAGGGGTCGCCTACAATATGCGCTGGCTGCGCGACGCAGTTCGCCGATTTATGCGGAGGTCGCCCGGCGCGATCATCATGACCGGCGGCGGGGCGCAGTCTGCCGTCTGGTGTCAGATCTTCGCCGATGTGCTTGGATGCCCCATTCATCAGGCGGCGCAGCCGCTCCTTGCCAATGTGCGCGGTGCGGCGCTGATCGCAGCAGTGGCGATTGGGCGGCAATCCTTCAGCCGCATTCGCGCGCAAGCGACTGTGACTTTCCATCCACGCCACGAGCATCAGCGCACCTACGACGAACTGTTCCGCGCCTTTGTCCGCATCTACCGCCAGAATCGGGCGATCTACGCCCATCTGAACCGGAGGTGACGCGCTTTCCAGCATGTCTTGAACTGGTTGACGCAAAGACGCAGGGGCGCAAAGCGGCGCAATCGACGAGATAGTCAACGCGCGCAACATGGTTTCATATTTGTGAGGAGATGGTATGCACGGTTCCCGATTGCGTGAGACGCTCACATCAGTCGGAGCACGCGCGGCTGCCGCATTCGAGGCGGTTCTGCGTCGCATTCCGGCGGTGCAGCGCCGGCTCGAGGCGCAGTACGACACGCTGCTCGCCGAGATCGAAGCATCGCTCAAGCCCTACCGCCACGAACTGCCGGCCTGCACCCGGCTGCCTGCCGTCGGGCGCAGCCGCGACGATATTCTCGCTGAGATGCGCCGCCTGGCGGAGCGCGAGACCCCACGCTGGCGCGAGGGGTATGTGTCGGGCGCCGTCTACCACGGCGACCCCGATCACCAGGCGTTCCTGAGCCAGGCGTATGCGCTCCACGCGGCGAGCAACCCGCTCCACGTCGATCTCTGGCCCAGCATCGCCAGATACGAAGCCGAAATCGTTGCCATGACCGCGTCGATGCTCGGCGGCGAACCCGGCGTCTGCGGCACAGTCACTTCTGGCGGCACCGAGAGCATTCTGCTGGCGATGAAAACCTACCGCGATTGGGCGCGCGCGCGGCGCGGCATCCGCCGTCCCGAAGTGATCGTCCCGCACACGGCGCACGCCGCCTTTGACAAGGCTGCGCACTCCTTCGGCATCCGGCCGGTGCGCATTCCGGTCGATGCACACTTTCGCGCCGACGTCGCCGCTGCGCGCCGTGCTCTCACCCGTAACACGATTGCGCTGGTCGGATCGGCGCCCTCCTTCCCGCACGGGGTCATCGACCCGATTGCCGACCTGGCGGCGCTGGCGCGCGAGCGACGCATCGGTATGCACGTCGATGCCTGCCTTGGCGGGTTTGTGCTCCCATGGGCGCAACGGCTCGGCTACCCGGTTCCGCCATTCGACTTCAGCGTTCCGGGCGTCACCTCGATCTCGGTAGACACCCACAAGTATGGGTATGCCGCCAAAGGAACCTCGGTCATCCTGTACCGCACCGAAGCCCTGCGCCGTTTCCAGTACTACGTCGCCGCCGACTGGCCCGGCGGGCTGTACGTTTCGCCGACGATGGCCGGCAGTCGTCCTGGCGGTCTGAGCGCCGCTGCATGGGCTGCAATGGTCAGCATCGGTGAGCAGGGGTACCTGGAGGCGACCCGGCGCATCCTGGAGACGGCGCGCCAGATCCGCAGCGGCATCGAGTCCATCCCGGAATTGCGCGTCCTTGGTGATCCGCTGTGGGTGATTGCATTTACATCAATGCGCCTCGACATCTACCGCGTGCTCGACCAGATGGCGCAGCGCGGTTGGAATCTCAATGGGTTGCACCACCCACCAGCGATCCACATCTGCGTCACCCTGCCGCACACGCAACCTGGCGTCGCCGACCGCTTCATAGCCGACCTGCGCGACGCGGTCGTCGCTGTGCGCCGCGCGCCGCGCGTCACGGGCGGCATGGCGCCGGTGTATGGCATGGCGGCATCGCTGCCGTTCCGTGGTGTCGTCAGCGATCTGCTGCGACGGTATCTTGATATGGTCTATCGGGTGTGAGCCGAACATGCCGATCGCGCGCACACCGTATTTTTCCGGCACGCTCTGCTTTGTGCGCGCATACGATGCGCTCAGTGTCCTTGCGAGGCTGCACTGTTCCGCCCGTTCCTGTTGCGCAACGCCTCGTTGTTGGCGGCGTTGCGACCAGGGTTGCAGCGAATGCTGCGTGTCCTGCGATGGGATTCCTGCCAGCGAATGACGCCCCTCACCACCCTGAACTCGATAGTTCTTTCGATCGCTGTCCGCCTCGTGTATACTATTTTGAGCAGGAAATCGAGCGTATTCGGCGCAATGTCGCTCCTGTCGATCTGCTCCGGGAGCGTTCACAGAAATAGACGCAAACGCCCAGGAAGATCGCAAACGGTTGGGATTGGACTGAAAGATGTGTGCGATGACCGTCGAGATTGTGTGCAGACTGTTCAGCGTTGATGAGTATCAACGCATGCGCGAGACGGGCATCCTGGCAGAGGATGATCGGGTTGAATTGGTCGACGGCGAGGTGCGCGTCATGAGTCCAGCAGGACCACTCCACGCAGCAGTCGTCAAACGGCTGAACGCGCTCCTCACGAAGACTGCCGCTGACCACGCCCTGATCAGTGTGCATGACCTTATCAGACTCGATGCGTTCAACGAGCCGCAACCTGACCTTGCCGCGCTTCGTCCGCGCCCGGACTACTATGCAGTGGGGCATCCGTTGCCCCGGGATATCTTCTTTGTGATCGAAGTCGCCGATGCATCGCGCGAATACGACCGGCGCGAGAAGATCCCGCGCTATGCCGCTGCCGGAATACCGGAAGCCTGGTTGATCAATGTTGCCCAGGAGATCATCGAACAATACCTCGATCCGCAGAACGGTCTGTACACACGGCGCCTGACATGTGTTCCTGGCGATCGAATCACCTCAGTGACGCTGCCAATGGTCATACTCGACGTCGCCGCTATCTTCGGAGGGTAACGCGCGGGTTTGCTGGTCGGCATACCAGAGGCAAGCAGAAGGCCCCGTCGTTCTGACGAGGCCCTCGTTCGTTGGATGGTACCGAAGGAGGCAATCCACTCCGGCACTACGCCTGCTCAGTGCTTCGCTGCCGGTTTGGTCGGCGTGGTGTCGATGCCAAGCGCCGAGTAGAGCGGGCACACGCCAAAAATGGCCGTGATCAGCAGAATGACCGCCACTACGGCTGCGAGCACCTGCCAGAAGCCGCTGAGCAGCACAAACGTGGCAATGAGCAGCACAATGCCAGCAATCGCTCGAATGCCACGATCAATTGGACCGACATTCTGACGGAACATCGTTGTTCCTCCTTTCAGAGAATGACGTAGTGTATTGTTGTTCCGTCGTATTAGACGCAGCATGGGTGAAAAATGTTACAGGGGGTTGAGAACTGAGAACTGAGAACCGAGAACCGAGAACCGAGAACTGAGAACCGAGAACTGAGAACTGAGAATTGAGAACTGAGAAC
>ERZ1685331.53-NODE-53-length-37686-cov-19.488613_pt1 | contig 37686 bp, 41 predicted proteins | sample MGYA00580194_ERZ1685331 | MGnify/ENA primary metagenome ERZ1685331 (study PRJEB41501, sample SAMN08275520) | hot springs metagenome | biome: alkaline hot spring; material: microbial mat | place: Russia: Ush-Beldyr | collected 2015-07 | depth 0.5 m m ...
GAGCGGCCAAAAGAGCGCGAGCTTTTGGGCTTTGCGGAAATCCATACGGGAAGCGACCCTGAACCCCAGACACAATAGACGGGACACTATGGCGTCGCGAGAAGCCTTTTGATCATGGCCTGGACCCGCTCTTCCACTTCCGTTGCGATCCCTTCACGGGTTTTGTCCGCTATAGGGGCCTTCCCTCCTTTCCATTCCTTGTTTTTCCGGAAGGCTACCATGCTGCCCTGCGGACACACTTCTTGAGGCACTACCCCGCCTTTTCTTGGCGGGCGCAATGCTCCGTTAGAATGGAGGAAAAGGAGGTGTTCGTGAGCACCGATGAGATCGTGGGAATCGCTCTCCAGCTGGCCGGGCTCCCCGCCACCCCCGCGGATAGCGCCGTGCACGTGCCGGGAGAGGGGATCCGCAAGGTTTTGGTGGGGATCGATCTGGAGGGGCCAGAGCTCCTTTGGGCCAAAGAGATGGGCTTTGACCTCGTGATCACCCATCATCCGCCGGGGGGCCTGGCCGCCGTGCATTTTTGGCAAGTCCTTTTGCGCCACGTGGCGCTCATGGTGGCCCATGGCGTGCCGGAGGAGGTGGCCCAGGCCGCGGCCGCGGAGCTTGTGCGCGAGCACCGGCCCCACGATCAGGCCCGCAACTTCCTGCGCCTGCCGGAGCTCGCCCGAAGGCTTGGGATCGCGTACATGAACCTCCATACCCCGCTGGACGAGATCGGAAGGAGGAGGCTGGCCCAGGCCGCCGCGGAGCTTCCAGGCTTCGCCAAGGTCTCCGAGCTCATCGCCCACCTTAGGGACCGCTTCGGGGAATTCCGAAACGCGCCCACGGAGATCGAGGTGGTGGTGGGCAGCTCTCAGAACGCCCTGGGGAAGACGGCGGTGATCCACGGCGCCGGCACAAACGGCGGCTACCCAGTGGCCAAGGCCCTCTTCGACCACGGAGTGGACACGGTGTTGTACATCCACATCCGGCCCCATGAGGCCCACCGCCTGGCCCAGGAGTACGGAGGGAAGGGGAAGAACCTGGTGGTGACCGGGCACATCGCCAGCGACTCCTTGGGCATCAATCCCTTTGTGGCCGAGCTGCGCAGCCGGGGGCTCGTGGTGGAGACCCTGGATGTGGTGGCGCCCTGACATGATCCGGGCGGGCATCCGTTTCCTCCGGTCCTACCCCGACCTGGGGAAGCTTTTTTGGTCGAACGTGCTTTGGACCGCCGGGGGAGGCCTCTACTTTTTTGTATGGCCCAACTACGTGCGAGATCTGGGCGGTGGCCCCCAGGAGATCGGCTACCTCACCGGCCTTATGTCCGGGATCATGGCCCTCACCCTTCTGCCCGGCGGGTGGCTGGCGGACCGGGTGGAGCGCCAAAAGGTCATGCTGGCCAATTGGGGCTTGGCCGCCCTGGCCCCCCTCCTCTTTGCCCTGGCCCGCCACTGGAGCGAGCTCATCCCCGGGGTGGTGGTGTATTCTTTATTTTTTGGCTGGCCGGCCATGGAGGCCTACGTGGCCGACACCGTGCCCCCGGAACTCCTGGGCCGGGCCTTCGCCCTCACCAACTCCGGCTACGCCCTGGGCGCCGTGCTCTCCCCGCTCCTCGGCGCGGCCGGGCTCCCGTACCTGGGCATGCGCGGCCTCTTTCTCCTTGCGTTTTTGGCGTTCGCCGGTTCCACCGGCCTTCTTGCGCTCATGCGCCCGCAGCGCCCCCGCCCTTCCCCGGACGCCCCCTCCGATGGTACCCACCCCAAAGCCCTTTGGTTTTGGCTTCTGGTGCTCACCGCGACCTCCGCGGCCAGCGCCGGCGCGCGGCCTTTCCTGGGGCCCTACCTCGAGGACCGGCTGGGGCTCGGCCGGCCGCTCATCCTGGCCTCCGGCTCCCTCCTGGCCTTGGGCGGCTTTCTTTTGGCCTGGCCTTTGGGCCACGCAAGCGCGCGGAATCCAGCGCGGGCCGTGTTCGCCGCCCTGGTTCTTTGCGCCTTGGGCTCCGGGATCTTCACCGTTCCCTTTGGGTTTGTCCCCGGCCTCTTCCTCATGGGAGCCGATCGCGTCGTCTATTCTCTTGTGCGCTCCCGCATCGGCGCCCAAGCCCGCCGGGGGCGTGGTCGGCTCTTCGCCCAAACCCAGGTCCTGGCCACGGCTGCGGAAGCCCTCGCCCCCCTCGCCACAGGATGGCTTTACTCCCTCGACCCTGACGCCCCCCTCCTGGCTTTCCGCGCCGTGTTCACCATCCTTTCTGTGCTCCTTCTTCTCCGATCCCGCCGGTAGAATTGCCCAAGAAAGGAGGTCCTTGTGGATTTGGTCGTGCCGGATCTGGGCGCAGTGGACGAGGTCACGCTTTTGCGGTGGCTGAAGGGCGAGGGCGAGGAGGTGGCGGCGGGCGAGGCCGTGGCCGAGGTGGAGGCGGATAAGGCTGTGTTCGTGATCGAGGCCCCAGTCTCCGGGATCCTCCGCCGCCGCGCGCCCGAGGGCGCCAAGGTCCGGCCGGGCGAGCCCATCGCCCTCGTCCTGACCCCATGAGGCATGCCCTTCTCCTCCGGTTGGGCCGGGTTCCCTATGAACCCGCGCTGAGGCTCCAGCGAGCGCTTCACGCCCTGCGGCGGGCTGGAAGAGTTCCGGACCTCCTTCTTGCGCTCGAGCACGAGCCGGTGGTGACCCTGGGGCGGGCTGGAAACAATGCGGATTTGCTCCTTTCGCCCGCGGAGCTTCGGAAGCAGGGGGTGGAGGTTTATGCGGTCGAGCGGGGCGGGGCGGCCACCTACCACGGCCCAGGCCAGCTCGTCCTCTACCCCATCGTCCATTTGAGGGAGCTGGAGCTTAGCTTGCGGGAGTACGTGGGGAGGCTGGAGGAGGTGCTGATCCGCACAGGGAAAGAATTCGGGGTGGAGCTCTTTCGCCGGCCCGGTCACCCCGGAGCCTGGCATGCCCGGGGCAAAGTGGGGTTCATCGGCATCCACGTGCACCGCTGGGTCACCCTCCATGGCCTGGCCATGAACGTGGATCTGAAGCCAAACGGCTTCGCCTGGATTGTTCCCTGCGGCCTTAAGGACGTTCCCGTGGCATCCTTGTCCGAGCTCTCCGCAGCGCCGTGCCCGCTTGTTGAGGTGGAACGCGTGGCCATCGAGGCCTTCTCCGAGGTCTTTGGGATGGAGACGGTGGAGATCTCCGGGGAGGAGGTGCGGCCGTGGCTAAGCCGGAATGGTTAAAGGTCTCGGTCCAGGGCGGCGCCAGTGACGCGGTGCGGCGCGTGCTTCGGGAGCACGGCCTGGCCACGGTCTGCGAGGGCGCCCGCTGCCCCAATGTCCCCGCGTGCTGGGGTACGGGCACGGCCACCTTCCTGATCCTCGGCGAGGTCTGCACCAGGGCCTGCCGTTTCTGCGCGGTCTCCCGCGGAAAGCCCCTTCCCCCCGATCCCACGGAGCCGGAGCGCTTGGCCCAGGCCGTGCGGGCACTGCGTCTCCGCTACGTCGTGCTCACCTCCGTGGATCGGGACGACCTTCCCGATGGGGGGGCCGGCCACTTCGCCCGCTGTATTCGGGCGATCAAAGAGGCCGCCCCCGAAGTCCAGGTGGAGGCCCTCATCCCCGATTTTGCGGGTGATGGGGAAGCTTTGCGGGCGGTGGTGGAAGCGGGTCCGGAGGTGGTGGGGCACAACTTGGAGACGGTGCGCCGGCTCACCAAGCTTGTGCGCGATCGGCGGTCCGGCTACGACCTTTCCCTTCGGGTCCTGGGCGTCCTGAAGGACCTTCGACCCGGGATGTTCACGAAGTCCTCCCTCCTTTTGGGGCTGGGGGAAGAGGAGGCCGAGGTGGAAGAAGCCCTTTGGGATCTCAAAGGGGCGGGGGTGGATATCGTTGTCCTTGGGCAGTACCTGCGACCCACGCCCCGGCAGCTTCCGGTGGCCCGTTATGTTCGGCCCGCGGAGTTTGCCGGCTGGGCGGAGCGGGCGCGGCGCCTGGGATTCCGGGCGGTGTTGGCGGGGCCTTTGGTGCGCACCTCCTTCCGGGCGGCGCAAGTTTACGAGGAGCTTACATGCGGGTCCTCATCGACCTCGCCTTTCGCGACCCGGCCCTAAACCTCGCCCTGGAGGAAGCGATTTTGGAAGGGGTGCGGCGGGAGCTTGTCCCCCCCACCCTGCGCATCTGGCGGAACCCCCGGTGTGTGGTGGTGGGAAGAGGGCAAAAGCCCGAGGAGGAAGTGGATTTGGAGCTGTCGCAACGGTGGCGAATCCAGGTGGTGGTCCGACCCTCGGGCGGAGGCACGGTCTACCACCACCCCGGGAACCTCCTCTTCTCCCTTTTTCTTCCCCGCACGGGGAAGTGGCGGTCCGGGCGGGACTCCCAGGAGGAGCTCCCCGGTCTTTTGGCGGAGGCCTTGCGGAGGAGGCTGGGGCTTTCGGTGGAGGTGAGGCACGGCGGCCTTTTCGTGGACGGCCGAAAGATCTCCGGTTCCTCTCAGCTTTACCGCGGCGCCCTTCTGCATCATGGGACCCTCCTCCTCTCCAGGGATGTGATCCCCATGGAGCAGGTCCTCAAGGCCATGCAGCCCGGCTACGCCCCAAGCCGCGTGCCCTCGCGGCCCTCGCCGGTGACGGACCTCTCCACCCTTTTGGGCCGGGATTTTTTGGTGGAGGAGGGTGTGCTCTTGATCCTTGAGGCGTTTCGGCCCTTAGGGGTTCCCCGCCCGGCCGCGATCTCCCTCCGCGAATGGGCCTTGGCCGACCGGTTTTTGGCCCGTTGAGGCCCCCCACCGACAAGGACCTGCGGGTCCTCGCTTGGCAACTGGGTCGCCCACCCCGGGGCGTCCTTGGGGTGAAACCCTGCATCTATGGGTTTCCCCAGGTGATCCTCAACCATCCCCTGCTTTCCCCGCCGCCCCTTCTTCCCGCGGAGAATGGGGACTGGCAGGGCAAAAGGGAGCCCATGCCCACCCTTTTTTGGCTCACCTGCCCCTTCCTGGTGGCGGAGGTTTCCAAGCTGGAGTCGGCGGGAGCGGTCAAACGTTACGAGCGGCTGCTCGCCGAGGATGAGGAACTCCTTAGGGCTTACGCGCAGGCGCACGAGGCTTACAAAAGGGCGCGTCTTTCCCTCCTTTCGCCGGGGGAGCTTGCCTGGGCCAAGGCGCAGGGATTGGATTCGCTCCTTTCCGCGGGGATTGCGGGAATTTCCAACCCGCGGCGGGTGAAATGCCTCCACGCCCATTTGGCCCATTTTTTGATAGCTGAACAAAACCCGATCGGCGCTTTGGCGGCGAAGGAACTCAAAGCCCTTTTCTGTCCAGACCGACGTTGTGCGAAAGCACTCCTATAGGTCCTTTGGATTTCCGCAAAGCCCAGGGGCCTCACTTTTTTCCCATGGCGGCCTTTCCTCGTTTTTCCCGGAAAGCCACGGGGCTGCCCTGCGGACCCACGTGTTGGATCACGACCCAACGCGTCCGGTGTGTCCGGTTGGCGGGCTCGGAAGAGGAAGCCAAAATGCTGGGGATGTTGGAGAAGGTTCGCGAGGCGCTGCGGCGATACGGGATGGTCGCCGCGGGGGAGAGGGTGCTCGTGGCCGTGTCCGGCGGAGCGGACTCCATGGCCCTCCTTTACGGCCTCTTTTGGCTCCGCAAGGAGTTCCAGCTGGACCTGGCCATTGCCCACCTGGATCATGGGATCCGCGCCGACACGGAGGAGGACCTCAAAGTGGTGCGGGGCGCCGCGGAGGACCTGGGCCTTCCTCTGTTCTTTGCCCGGGTGGATGCTCCTTCCTCCGCCAAGAAGGAAAAGTTGAACTTGGAGGAAGCGGCGCGAAGGCTCCGCCGGGAATTCCTCCTCCGCACGGCGGAAGAGGTGCAGGCCCAGAAGATCGCCCTCGGGCACACCCGCACCGATCTTGCGGAGACCGTGCTTCTTCATCTTCTGCGGGGAGCAGGAGCCGCGGGCCTCAAGGGTTTTCTTCCCGCGGCGTTCCCCTTCATCCGGCCCCTCATCCTCTGCGGCCGAGAAGAGACCCGCGCCTTCTGCGCGGCCCACGCCATCCCGTTCCGCGACGACCCCACCAACCTCGACCGGAGGTTCCTCCGGAACGCCCTGCGGTTGGAATTTTTGCCCGTGCTTAAGAAACACAATCCCCGCGCGGAGGAGGCCCTGGCCCGCGCCGCCGAACTCCTCGCGGAGACGGAGGAAGCGCTCAGCTGGACGGAGGAGAAAATTCTTGGGGAGCTTGGCCGGCGAGGGGGGCTGGATCTCAAAGGACTTGGAGAGCTTCCGAGGCCCGTTCAGGCTTTGGCCGTGCGGGCCCTGGCCCGCCGCCACGGGGTCGTCCTCTACCGCCGGCACGTGGAGGCCATCCTCCGGGGAATGGCCCGGGGCCAGGCCGCGGAGTTCCGCCTGCCCAAGGGCCTCTTGGCCCGGATCGGCCGCGGACTCCTCACGATCGCGCAGGAGAAGCCGAAGCCCACGGGAACTTGGCCCCTCCCCCTTGGGGAGACCACCGTTCCTGAACTGGGCTGGGCTTTTGCGCTCAGGCCCGTGCCAAGACCGAAAACTTTGGACGCGGGAGATCCCTTCCTCATCTACGTTTCCCAGGCCAAGATCGCCCCGCCCCTGTCCGTGCGGGCGGCCAGGAGGACCGATGTCTTCCGGCCTTTCGGGGAGAAAAGGGAAAAGCGCGTGTGGGACGTGCTTTCGCGCAGCGGCATCCCCCGTTGGGAACGGGAGCGCTGGCCGGTGGTGGTGGATGAGCGGGCCGTGGTGTGGGTGGTGGGCGTGCGCCCAAGCGGCGATCATTCCGTGGAGGAAGGAGAGGAAGAGGTGCTTTCTCTCCGGGCTTGGCAGCTATGAGCACTTTTCTTGTGTTTTTGGGGACGATCCTTCTTCTGGTTGGGATCCATGAGTTTGGCCATTTCCTGGCGGCCAAACTCCTGGGCGTGGGGGTGATGGAGTTCGCCATTGGTTTTGGCCCGGCGGTTTGGACCTGGCGCCGCGGGAAAACGCGCTACAGCCTCCGCCTTTTGCCCCTGGGCGGGTACGTGCGCCTGGCCGGGGAGGGCCCGGAGACCGGGGATTTCCCGCCCCAGGAGACGTACTACGGCCGGCCCGCCTGGGCCCGCTTCCTTTTGGCCCTGGCCGGCCCGGTCTTCAACGTCCTCCTTGCTTTTTTCCTCGCCTTCGCAGGCTTCCTCTTCATCGGCCTGCCCAGGCTCCGCGTGGCTGGGCTGGTGCCGGGGAAACCGGCGGAAAAGGTCCTCGCGATCGGCGATGTGGTCCTCAGCGTGGAGGACCAAACCATTTGGGCCATCGGTGAGATCGGGGAAATCGTCCAGAAACGCGCTCCGGAACCCGTGCGCTTCTCCATCCTTCGGGAAGGAGAAAAGCTCGAGGTGGCGATAGTCCCCGTCTACTCCACCCAGGACGGCCGGTACATCGTGGGCGGATATTTCCAGCCCCAGGTGGTCTTCGCGGAAATCGCAAGCGTAAAACCCCTGAGCCCCCTCTCCGCCGCCGGGCTTCGGCCGGGCGATGTCATCGTGGGAGCGTGCGGGAACGCGATCCGCTCTTTTATGGAGTGGTACGCGGCCCTGGCGGACGGCTGTCGCTGGGTGCAGGTGCGGCGCGGGGAGGATATCTTGACGTTGGAGCTTCCCGAGAGGGCGGAGAACCTTTTTTCCGGCGCGGAGTTCCGCACTCTGCCCATGGTGTACGGCCGCATCGGCATGGGGCAGGCCGGGGCCCTCGCCGCGGAACAGGTGGGGCAGGCGTTTCACGTGATCGCGGCGACCCTGCGGGCCATGCTGGCGCGGGAGATCCCCGCAGGCGAAGCGGTGAGCGGGCCGGTGGGCATCGCCGGGCTTCTGTCCACGGGGATCGCCGCCGGCCCCCTCGTCGTCCTCCTCCTTATCGCCGTGATCAGCGTGAACCTGGCCCTCTTCAACCTCCTCCCCATCCCTGCCCTGGACGGAGCCCGCATGCTCTTCGCCCTCTTCGAGATGGCCACCGGAAGACAGGTCTCCCCAAGGGTGGAAACCCTCGTGCACACCGTGGGCTTCATCCTCCTCCTTGGGGTTTTGGTCCTCCTCACCGCCCGGGATATCCTGCGGCTCTTCGGATGAGGGCCAAAGCCCAAACACCGATCCCCTCGCCGCGGCCCAGGGCGCCCAGGCCCTCGGGCGTCGTGGCCTTCACGGATACGTTCTCCACAGGGATTCCCAGGGTCGCCGCGATCCGCTGCCCCATGGCCGGGATGTAAGGGGCAAGGCGCGGCCGCTCCGCCACCACCGCCACGTCCACCTGAAGGGGGACGTAGCCCCGCTCGGCCAAAAGCTCCCGCACCCGCCCAAGGAGCTTTAAGGAGGAGATGCCGCGATATTGGGGATCACTGGGCGGAAAGTGCCTCCCGATGTCGCCCAGGGCGGCGGCGCCCAACAGGGCGTCGCATATGGCGTGGCTAACCACGTCGGCATCGGAATGCCCGGCGAGGCCGGGCTCGTTGGGGATCTCCACCCCACCAAGGACGAGCCTCCGTTGGGGGTCAAACCGGTGGAAATCGATGCCTATTCCGACTCGGAGGTCCATGAGCCGAACGCCTCTTCCGCAATTTTCCGGGCGAGCTCCGGGCTGAACCCGCGCCGCAGGAGGAACGCGTACGCCCGGCGCAGGGCCAGGGGCTGGGGAAGTCCCTCCCAGCGGGTCCTCTTCCCGGCCAGGGCCCGGCGGGCGAGGGCCTCCTCGCTTACTTCGGGAAGGGCAAGCCGCGCGGCCTCCGCGGCCAGCCTCGGCTCCACCCCCTTCGCCCGGAGCTCCGCCGCCACCACCCGCCGGGGACGGGGACGCAAGGTGAGGCGCTCCTCCGCGTAAAGCTGGGCAAAGGCCCGGTCGTCCACAAGGCCCTCCTCCTCCGCTTTGGCCAAAACCTTAGTCACGAGCGCCTCCGCGTACCCGCGCCGCAGGAGACGCAAGCGGAGCTCGGCGCGCGTGCGGGGCCGCAGGGAAAGGAGCCTAAGGACGTAGTTCCAGGCCCGCTCCTCCTCGGTCATTCGGAAAGAGACCTGGGCTCGGGAATGCCCGCCTTGGCTCGGATGTCCCTTGCGATCCTTTCGGCGATCTCCGGGTGGGCCTCGAGGAATTGGGCGGCCTGGGCCAGACCCTGACCAAGGCGCACGTCGTCGTAGGAGTACCAGGACCCGGAGCGGGCCACCACACCCCATTCCACGCCGGTGTTGATGATATCCCGCTCCTTCACGATCCCCCGGCCGTACACGATGTCAAACGCCGCCTCCCGGTAGGGCGGGGCCACCTTGCTTTTCACCACGCGGACGCGGGCCTTCATGCCCACGCGCTCGTCGCCCTCGGCGATCTTCCCCTCGGACCAGATGTTGAGGCGGACGGAGGCGTAGAACTTGAGGGCCCGGCCACCGGTGGTGGTGGTGGCGGGGCCAAAGGGGCCGGGCTGGATGGCCGCGCGGATCTGGTTCACAAACACCGCCACCGTCTTGGACTGGGCAATGGCCGCGGCCAGCTTGCGCATGGCCTGGGACATGAGGCGCGCTTGCAGGCCCACCTGGGCCTCGCCCATCTGCCCCTGGAGCTCGGCCTCCGGGACCAGGGCGGCCACGGAGTCCACCACGATCACGTCCACCGCACCCGAGCGCACCAGGGCCTCCATGATCTCCAGGGCCTGTTCTCCGGAGCTCGGCTGGGAGAGGAGGAGATCATCGAGCCGGACGCCGATGGCCTGACAATACTTGGGATCGAGGGCGTGCTCGGCGTCAATGAACGCCGCGGTCCCCCCTAACCTTTGGGCCTCGGCCACCATGGAGAGGGCCAACGTGGTTTTTCCCGAGGCCTCCGGGCCGAAGACCTCCACAATGCGGCCGCGGGGAACCCCGCCCACCCCAAGAGCAATGTCCAAGGAGAGGGAACCGGTGGGGATGACCTCCACCTCCGCCACCGGCTTCTCCCCAAGCCGCATGATGGCCCCTTCGCCGTAGGCCTTTTGGATCTGCTTGAGGACGTTCTCCAGGATCTCCTGACGCTTGGGGTTCCCGTCCTTCTTTTCCGAATTGGTCATGAGAATCGCCTCCAAAGCCTATGGTAAAAGTGGAGCTCAGAGGGGGCAAGGACGGGGAAGGACCAAGGATTCCCGTCCGAGAACGCGCAGGGGATGAAGTTCCTCGCCGTCGAAGGAACACACCACCGCCCGGACCTCCACCCCCTCCGCCAAAGCCTGGCAAAAAGCGCGGGCGAAGTGGGGGTCCAGCAAGAAATGAGGGCCAAATCTGTCCGCGTCGGGCCGTTGGACGAAGAACACCAAGGACGCCTGGTCGCCGGCCCGCACCCGCTCCACCAGCTCCCGGAGGTGCCGCGCCCCCCGGGCTGTGGGCGCGTCGGGGAAAAGGGCCACGCCCTCCTCCACCAGGGTCACGGATTTCACCTCCACCCAAACCTTCCTCCCGCCGCGCGCCAGGAGGAAATCGGCCCGGCCATGTCCCAATCGCGGCTCCTTAGCAACGATCTGAAACCCCTGGAGTTCCGGGAAGACCCCGTCCTCCAGGAAGCGGGGAAAGGCCTGGTTGGGGAGGGTGGAGTCCAGGGAGACGAGAAACGCTCCGAGTTGCGCGGCCACCGCCGTCCAGCGGGTCTTGCGGCCTTTGGGCGCGGGCCGAAGGAGGACAGACCGGCCAGGGCTCAGCACCTCCAAAAGTCGTCCGGGGTTGGGAAGGTGGGCCACCTCCCGTTGGCCGTCCACACCCACGGCGATGGCGAAGCGGTTCAGTCGCGCCAGATATTCTCCCCACACCATCCCCCGATCTTGCCCCAAGAGGAGGGGCGCGCACTAGGAGGCCATGGCCTCGCCCAGGCGCCAAAGCAGGACAGCCACCGCTTCGCAAACGGCCTCCAAACGGAAAAGGCCCGGGAAAGGAAGCGCTTGCGGAAAGCCCGTGATTTTTCGGATGAATTGCCCGGCCGTTGCGCCGGAGAGCGAAGTTTTCCATTCCACTTCCGCTTACCCGCCCAGCCCCGCAAAAAAGCCGAGCCAGGCTTTAATCACCGCGGCCAAAGCGTAAGAAAAGATCACGATGAGACCAGCGGTCTCAAAGCCCCGGCGACGCAGGGGACAGCTCGGATTGCGCATGAAAAGCGGGATCAGAGCGCCCACGAAAACCTGGGCCGGGCACCTGGGAAACGAACCCCGTGATCCCCAGGGCCATTAAAAAGCAGCGCAGCCGGAAATGGACCGGACCAAGGACGCAAGACCTCTCCATTGGCGCATCCTAAAAAGGCTCGTCGAGCACCCGCACAAGCGCTGTGGGAACACGGTGAGAAACACCGCGGAGACCAAGGGCAGGATCCTTAACAGGAAAGGTTCTAGGGCCACGGCCAAAAGATGGCCGGCGGTGGACCAAACCCCAGGGATCAGCCCCCATGTCGGGGACTCCGACGGTCCGGGTTTATGTAGCCCCTTTTCCGGTGATCCCTGGGGCGCAAAGTCGCGGAACCCGAGCCCTCATCGGGATTAAGCGGGGAAAACTGCGTTGGCCTAGAGGGGACGGAAAAAAACCGGGCAAAAGGAGGCCAAGGGGAGGACGTTAGCCCCAAAGCCTCTCACAAAGCGATCGCAGATAGCGCTTAAACTCTTCGCCAATCTCGGGGTGCCGAAGGGCGAGCTCCACCGTGGCCCTCATGTATCCAAGCTTTTCGCCCACATCGAACCGCTCACCCCGAAAGGCATAGGCATAAAGCGGTTCTTCTCGGCAAAGCGTGCGCAAGGCATCGGTGAGCTGGATCTCCCCACCCTTTCCTGGCCGGGTTTCGCTGAGGATCTCAAAGATCCTGGGCGAAAGGATATACCGTCCGATCACGGCCAACGTGGAAGGCGCTTCCTCGGGATCAGGTTTTTCCACGAGATCCCTCACCCGCCATAGCCCCTCGCCCACTTTCTCCCCGGCGACGATCCCGTACCGGTTGACTTCGCGGGGTGGCACCTCCATGACCGCGAGGGCGCTCCCCCCGGTCTTCCCGTGAATTGTGGCCAGCTGGCGTAGAGCCGGGGGATCGGCCGCGATTACGTCGTCGCCCAGCATCACCGCGAAGAACTCCGCGCCCACGAAATCCCGGGCGCAGAGGACTGCATGCCCCAGGCCCTTGGGTTCCTTCTGCCGCACGTAGTGGATGGAAACCAGTTCAGTGATCCGCCGCACGACCTCCGCGAGCTCCGGCTGCCCTTTCTCGCGCAAAAAAGCCTCAAGCTCCGGAGCGTGATCGAAGTGATCCTCGAGGGCCCTCTTTCCTCGGCCGGTGACGATGAGGACGCTTTTTATACCGGAAGCGGCAGCTTCCTCCACGATGTATTGAAGCGCGGGCTTATCCACGAGGGGGAGCATCTCCTTGGGCTGAGCCTTCGTGGCCGGCAGGAACCTGGTCCCCAGACCCGCCGCTGGAATCACTGCTTTTCTAATGGACACCCAACCTCCTGACAAGTCCACATAAGAAGAGCTTCTTAGCTTTTGCCCTCATATCCTTCAGGCCCATTCTGCGCCTCACCAAAAACTTTGGGAAGACGGGCAAAGCTTCCAACAGGCTCCCGCGCCGTGGCGCGTGGCCTTATGTGTTTGGCGCTCCGCCTGACCAGGGCGCAGGGGAAGCGGCGGCTTGGGGCGATCCAGGGCCGGGATCTGCCGGTGGGGCAAGGTACAGGCCGACTCCGCAACCACCTTTGGCCGCAAGCCCGGGATCGGCGCTGTAAAGGTTTTGGTGGTGCCTGGGCGCTCGCCACGTGCGTCTTCCCGCGGGCGGCCAGAGGCACGACGCGGGCACGGAACACGTCCCGTTAGGACGACCTCTTGGCCCGCACGATGCTGGTCAACCCTTCCCGTTCCTCCTCCAAGGGCTCCATCCTTGATGCAGCGCTCATGCCCCAAGCCCCGCGCTCCGGCATCGCCAAGAGGAACCATGAGCGGGACGAAACACCAGGTCAGGCCTAAGCGCCCGCCACCTTGGCCATGATCTCGTCGGGGATGTCGAAGTTGGCCACCACCTCTTGGATATCCTCGGCGTCATCTAGCTCGTCGAGGATCTTCAGGAGGCGCTCGGCTTCCGTGCCCTCGACCCGCACCGTGGTCTTGGGGGTGAACCCGATCACCGCCCGCTCCACCTCCACCCCTTTTTTCTGGAGGGCATCGCGGACATGGGCGAGATCGCGGGGCGAGGTGTAGAAGGTGAGGGTTTCATCCTCCTCCAGGAAATCCTCGGCGCCGGCCTCCGCGGCGAGGAGCACGAGGGTTTCCTTATCCATCCCTGGCGGGAGAGCCTTGATCTGGAGGATCCCCCGACGTTCGAATTGCCAGGCCACGCTTCCCTCGCCGCCCAGGGAGCCCCCGTGTTTCTCCAGGATGTGGCGGACCGCGGCCGCGGTGCGGTTGCGGTTATCCGTGTAAGCGCGAAGGAGGATGGCCACACCCCCTGGGCCGTAGCCCTCGTAGATGACCTCCTGGAGGTTGGCCCCCTCCAGGCCGCCGGCGGCCCGCTGCACGGCTCGCTCGATGTTCTCCTTGGGCATGTTCGCGGCTTTGGCCCGCTCGATGGCCTGGGCCAAGGCCGCGTTCGTCTCAGGGTTGGGATCCTGACGGGCGCAGACGATGATCTCCCTGGTCAGCTTGGAAAAGAGGTTCGAGCGCTTTTTGTCTTGCTTTTCCTTTCGGTATTTGATATTAGCCCACTTCGAATGCCCGGCCATCGCCAAAAAATGATATGCGGCCCGGGTTGCCCCAGCAACCGCGGTTGCGCCCCTGGCCAGGGGCATCGAGACTACCTGTGGGGTATGGGCTTTGACCCAGGTTCCATTCGCACGGCGGCCCGGCTTCTGCGCGAGGCCCAGCGGGCCTGGGCCCTTACCGGCGCGGGCGTCTCCACGGCCTCCGGCATCCCCGATTTCCGCGGGCCCCAGGGCCTTTGGCGCACGCACGATCCCGAAAAGGTCTCCTCCATCGAGGGGTTCCACCGCGATCCCCACGCGTTCTATGCCTTTTGGCTTTGGCGCTTCCAGCGGATGCGGGAGGCCCAGCCCAATCCCGTGCACCGGTTCCTGGCCGCCCTGGAGGCGTGGGGGATGGTGCAGGGCGTGATCACCCAGAACATCGACGGCCTCCACCAGCGGGCCGGCTCCCGGCGGGTCCTGGAGGTCCACGGCCATGTGCGCTCCGGCCATTGCCTTTCCTGTAGAGCCACCTACCCCATGGAGTGGTTGGCCCAGGAGGTCCAAAGACGCGGCCTTGCCCAGTGCCCCTGCGGTGGTCTAGTGAAGCCTGATGTGGTCCTTTTTGGTGAGCCCCTCACCCCGGCCTTCGCGGAGGCCCAGCGCGAGCTGGAAAAAGCCGATCTCCTCTTTGTTTTGGGGACGTCCCTCACCGTGTGGCCCGTGGCCGGCCTCGTTCCCTACGCCGTGGCCCAGGGGGCTGGGCTGATCATTGCCAACGCCGAGCCCACCCCCTATGATCATCAAAGCGACGTGCTTTTGCGGGGGGATCTGGTTCTCATGAGCGAGCTTTTGGCCAAAGAGCTGGGGGTGGACCTTGCGCGAGGTTGAGGTGGGGGAAATCCTGCGGAAAAAAGGGCTCTCCTTGGCCATTGCTGAATCCTGCACTGGTGGGCTTTTGGGGATGCGCCTCACCGAGGTTTCCGGGGCTTCCCACTACTTTCGGGGCGGGATCATCGCCTACGCCAACGCCGTGAAAGCCAGCGTCCTCGGCATCCCCTGGGAGACTTTGGAAAGGCATGGCGCGGTCTCCTCGGAATGTGCGCGCGCCATGGCCGAGGGGGCACGGAAGCTCCTGGCGGCGGACTTGGCCCTGGCCATCACGGGCATCGCCGGGCCCACAGGAGGCACGGGGGAAAAGCCCGTGGGCCTTGTGTACATTGCCTTGGCCCATGCGCAGGGCACGGTGGTGGAGCGGCACGAGTTTCGCGGCTCCCGCCAGGGCGTGCGTTGGTCCGCAAGCGAAGCAGCTTTGGACCTGCTTTTCCGCCACCTGACGGGGGGATAAGGATCCTGCGGCGGGCTTTGTTCCTCCTCCTTCTCTTCGCGGGTTTGCTCTACCTCTCGGGGCCAAGGCTCATCTGGGAGGAGCTTTGGGCCGTGGGGTGGTTGGGGATCTTGGCCGCGGCCTCCGCCGTGACCTACCTCACCCCTTCCGCCTACCTTGGGGGAGAGCCGGTGCGAGCTGCCTGGATCGCTCAGGACACAGGGGTGACCCTCCCGCGGGTCATGGCCGCCGCCTCGCTTTTCGCGTTCGCTTCCAGCGGCGGTGGCTTTCCCGCGCTTTGGCGGGTTTGGGGCGGGTCCTCCGCTAACTATATCCGGCCCCAAGCCTTCTTCTATTTTTCCCACGCGCGGCTTTTCACGTTCCCTCAGCTCTCCCTCTACTTCACCCTGAATCTTTTCATTGGCGCCTTCCTCTGGGTGACTCCGGGAGGGCTGGGGCTGGCCGATTTCGCTTCTTGGAGCTCCTTCAGGTGGGGATTGGGCTCTGCTTCCTCGTTCGGCGGGGCCTCCTCGGCCTGCCCCTCGGCCGGCGGAAGGTGGAGAAAAAGAAAAGCGAGGAGTAAAATATGGGGAGGAAAATGCGGGGCTTTCTTCTGTGCGCGCTTTTGCTTGGACTCGGAGCCCTTGGGTTTTCCCAAGCGGAGATCTCGGATTTCCCCTGGGGCAGGACGGAGATGGTCTGGAGCCTGCGGGGTGCCGGCCCGGCCCAGGAGCTGCGCTTGGTGGTGGAGGGACTCCCGGATGGGAAGTATCGGGTGCGCTTGGCGGTCAGTCTGGAGGGAACAGGACCAGAGCTTTCCATGCTCGGGTTCTTCGGGGCCCCCCTTCTGGTCCAGGCCATGGGCACGCAGATCGACCTCTCCTCCCTCCACGTCCTCATCCGGCGGCGGGCGGCGCTGGCCGTGGGCGAGCGCTATGCCCTGCCCGGCGGCGAGTTCTACGCCCGCGAGAGGGCCGAGATCGCCGGGGTGACTTGTCTTATGGGCGAGTTCCGCTCCGCGGATCGGCCGGAGGCGGTGGTCGAGGTGGGGCTGAGCCTAAGCGACCCCGTGTACTTTCTCCCCCTTCTCAGGGTACGGGAGCGCGGCCGCGTGACGTTCGAGATGGTCCTCACCGAATACCGCCGGCCATGAGCGCGGCCCTGGTGGAGCTCCATGGGGTCGAGAAGATCTACCGCCTGGGCGAGGTGGAGGTGCCCGCCCTGCGGGGCGTGGACCTGCGGGTTGAGGCCGGCGATTTCCTCGCCCTTATAGGGCCTTCGGGCTCAGGGAAATCCACGCTCCTCCATGTCCTGGGGCTTCTCGATCGGCCTACAGGCGGGAGGGTCCTCTGGGAGGGCCAGGATGTGACCAAGCTGAACGGCGGGCGGCTGGCGGAGCTGCGCGGCCGCCGGATCGGCTTTGTCTTCCAGATGTTCAACCTCGTCCCTAATCTCACGGCCCTGGAGAACGCCGAGCTCCCCCTCATCTTCCTCGGAGTGCCCCTGGGGCTGCGGAGGAAGCGGGCGGAAGAGGTCTTGGTCCGGCTGGGTCTGGGTGACCGGCTTCGCCATAGACCCAACCAGCTTTCCGGCGGACAGCAGCAGCGGGTGGCCCTGGCCCGGGCCCTCGTCACCGACCCGGCCCTCCTCATCGCCGACGAGCCCACGGGAAACCTGGACACGGCCACGGGCCGGGAAATCCTCGGGATTTTCTCCGACCTTCACCAGCAAGGCCGCGCCATCGTCCTCGCTACCCACGACCCGGAGGCCGCGGAGGTCGCCCGAATTCGGATCCGCCTGCGGGACGGCCGCATCGTGGAGGTGAGGTCTTGATCCTCGATCTTTTTCGCCTGAGCTTTCGCAACATCCGCCACCGGGGGTTGCGTTCCTGGCTCACCGTGATTGGGATCCTCATCGGCACGGCGGCCGTGGTGGCGCTGATCTCCATCGGGCAGGGGCTCCAGCGGGCCATCTCCGCCCAAGTGGAGCGCATCGTGGGGTACAACACGCTCCTCATCACCGCCCGAGGGATGAACCTCGGCCAGCGCATCCGTCTCGATATCGACGCCATCCGAGCCATTCCCGGGGTGTGCAGCGCCCTGGCCGTGCGGGTGGAAACGGCCTACGTGGAGGGACCCGGGGGGAAGGGTTTCCTCGCCGTGCTTGGGTACGACCCGGTCATGGAGGAGTTCGTGGCGGAGATGAACCTCACGGTGGCGGCCGGCCGGGCTCTCCGGGGCCCGGGCGAAGTTCTCCTGGGAAGCCGCACCGCCCGCGTCCTGGGGGCCCAGGTGGGCGATGAGGTGGTCATCGAGGGCCGGAAATTCCTGGTGGTGGGGACGCTTCAGGCCCAACGGGCCGGCATTTTCGCCACCGGTGGCCTCAACCTCACCGATCTCCTCGTCATTTCCCTGCCGGAGCTGCGACAATTCTTCCCTGGTCCGGAGCTCGTGCAGTACGCGGTGGTCCGGCTGACGGATCGGGCGGATATGGCCGCGGTGCGCGAGGCCATCCGGGCGCATCTGGCCCGGGTGGGCGAGCGCAACGCCGCTCTCACCGATTTTGAAGACCTCACCAGGAACATCCAATCGGTGATCCGCGGGGTGCAGGCGTTTTTGGCGGGCATCGCGGGGATCGCCCTCCTTGTGGGCGGGGTGGGCGTGATGAACACCATGTACACTGCGGTCCTGGAGAGGACGCGGGAGATCGGGATTCTGAAAGCGGTGGGGGCCAAGGACTCCCACGTGCTCCTTCTTTTCCTCTTTGAATCCGGGCTCATGGGCCTGGCCGGCGGAGCTTTGGGGCTCCTCATCGGTTTTGGCGTGGCCTGGACGGCCACGCTCATCGTGGGCCGCCTCTTCCAGGCCCAGAACGCCTTCAGCCCGGTTCTCAGCGGCGCCTTGGTCCTCGGCGCCCTCTTCTTCTCCTTCCTCGTGGGAGCGGTGGCCGGGATCTTCCCGGCGTTCCGCGCGGCGCGCCTCCCGCCGGTGGATGCCCTGCGCTACGAGTGAGGGACGAGGAAGGCCGCCAAAAGCCCAAGAACGAGGCCGGCCGGGATTCCTAGCCCTACGGTCCAGGGTTCCAGGGACAAAAGCTGGGTCCAGATCCCTTCGGCGGGGATGAACCTCACCCCCAGCCGGAGGGCCAAAACGTGAAGACCTGCGCCCAAAAGCCCGCATAGCCCCGCCCCAACGAAGATCGGTCCCCACCAAAAAAGAGGGCCGGCCCCGCTATCTCGGAGCAACCTTTGTTCCCGCTCCCACCGCTTTTGGCTTCGGCGGAGCGTGCGAACCCCCAAAAAGAGGGAGCCCGCCAGGCTCACGCTCAGGGCGGCGACGGCGCCGATGCGGGCCACGGAGGGCACCCGGGGCGGGACCACCGTGCGCTCGAGCACCGTGACCTTCGTGACCCCTGCGAGCTTCCCGAGTTTCGCGCCGATCGCCTCCCGGTCCGCTTGGGGCGGCACCTCCACCACCAGGGTGCGTTCGCCCATGGGCTCCGGCTCCGTCTCCCCGGGGAACCGGAAGGAGACCTGGAGGACCTCCGGCCAGGCCCAGATGGTCCAAGCCAGCCTCGTGATCTCCGCTTCCGAAAGGAGGGGGCTCAGGGTGAGGAGGATCAGGCGCTGGGAGGTAGCCGGTCCGGCCTCGTAAGGGGGGAGGCCAAAGAGGGCAACGGCGCTGAGGAGGGCCAAGGCAACGCTTGCCGCCCAAAGCCCAAACATCCCGGCCTCGCGGAAACAAACCCGCAGGAAATCCCCCACCACAAAGAGGAAAGCCCTCATCGCGCCACGTTCTCCCGAAGGAAAACCACGCCTCGCCCCTCCGGGGAAAAACCGAACCGCAAAAGGGGCGCGACCTCGCGGCTTGTGGCGAGGATCGTGATGCCGGCTTGGTTGACCCGACTCAAAACGGAAAGGAACCCGTCCTTCTCCGCCGGGGCGATGTTGCGCAGGGGATCATCGGCCAGAAGCACGGAGCACTCCGGGGAGAGGGCCAAAGCCAAGCTCAACCGCAAAAGCTCGGCGGCGCTCAGCTCCTCGGCCCTCCGGCTCTCCTGTCCGCGGAGCTGGGCTAAATCCAGGGCGCGTTCCATCGCTTCGTCCGCCGCCTCTTTTCTCACCCCAAGGGCCCGTAGCTTGAAGGTGAGGTTCCCAAGGACGGTGCGCCCGGGCAGGACGCTCGGCTCCTCCGCGATATAGCCCACCTTCCGGCGGATCGCCCGAAATTTCTTTTTGGAGAGGCGCGGGATGTTGCGGCCCAAAAGGAGGATCTGCCCGCCGTGCGGCCGCACCTCCCCAAGGAGGATGCGCAAAAGCAGGGTTTTCCCTGAGCCCGGCGGCCCCACCACCCAGACGAAGCCCTCCCGGGGAACCCCAAAGGACAGACCATCGAGCACCAGGACCCCTTCCTCGGTGGCGAAGCGCAGCTCCGCGACCTGAATGGCTAGCATCGGCGTCCCAGGAAAAAGCGGGGTCGGCCGGAGAGGTCGGAAACCACCTGGATTTCCCTCCATGTCCCCTGGGCTTCCACCGCCCAACATAGCTTTTCCCCTTGGGATGGGGCGATCTCCAAGAGGACCACGCCCTTTTCCGCAAGGAAGCCGGGGGCCTCGTGCAGGATGCGCAAGGTCAATTCCAGTCCATTTTTCCCGCCGTCCAAAGCCCGCCTGGGCTCGAAGGCCCGCACCTCGCGGGGAAGGCCGGAAAGATCCGCCCTCGCCACGTAGGGGGGGTTAGCCACAATGAGGTGGAATCGGCCGGCGACCTCCGAAAAGAGATCGGAGCGGACGATCCGCACGTTTTTGACGCCCAAGCGCGCGGCGTTGCGGCGCGCGGCCCGGAGGGCCCGGACGCTCACGTCCACGGCCCACACCTCCCCATCCGGCCGGGCCCGGGCCAAGGCCAGGGCCAAAACCCCTGTTCCGGTGCCGAGGTCTAAGGCCCGCGGCTGGGCCGGAGCTTGCCGAAACTCGGCCACCGCCAGCTCCGCGAGCTCTTCCGTCTCCGGCCGGGGGATGAACACGCCCGGCGGCACCAAAACCTCAAAGTCCAGGAAGCCCGTGGTCTCCTCCAGGACTGGCCAGGGCACCCCGCGGGCCCGGGCCTCCACCGCGCGGCGGAAGCGGCCGCGCTCAAACGGGCTCAGCCTTGTCCCGGGGGGAAGAGCATATTCGCCCGTGGCCAAGCGCAGGGCCCGCCGGGCTTCCCAACCAGGCGCCCGGGTTTTCCCCAGCGCCGCCGCGGCCCAGGCCAAAAGCTCCCCCACCGTGGTGCCTTTTCCCATACGCTCGTACAATGCCCTCGATTCTAACAACTGCGGGGGGATCGAGCTCATGAAGCTTGTGAAAGTCCTGGTGTTGGGAGCTTTTGCGCTCTCTTTGGGCGGCTGTGCCCTCCTTTTCGGAGGCAGAGAGGAACCCGTGGATTTCTGGCAGCCCGTCCTCTCTCCCGATGGCCGTTTTTTGGCGTACGTGGCCAAACCCGCGGGCGCCCAGGCCTACGGCCTTTACCTCCTGGATCTGGAGGCAAACGTGGAGAGGCTTTTAGTGCAGATGGGCCAGGACGTGATTTATCCCAGCTGGGCCCCGGATGGAACAAGGCTGGCCTTCATTGGCACCCAGGAGAAGGATAACTGGGACCTCTTCGTGGTTGAGGTGGGAAGCGGGATGGTGCGGAGGCTCACCACCGACCCCGCGCCGGACGTGAACCCGTCTTGGGCGCAGAGTGGGACGATCGTGTTCAACTCCAAGCGGGATGGGACCTGGGCAGCCTGGGCCATCAACCCCGATGGCACCGGTCTGCGGAAGCTCTCCTTCACCCGACCGAGATCTTGAGGGCAACCGGGGTCGTCCTCGCCGCCGGGAGGTCCGAGCGCTTCGGGGCCGATAAGGTCTTTGTGGAGCTCGCGGGATTGCCGGTCCTTCTCCACTCCGTGCGGGCGTTTTTGGCCGCGCAAGCGGTGGAGGAGCTCGTGATTGTGACCAGACCTGGGGCGGAGTTTCGGACCATGGAGCTTCTTCAAGACCTTGCATTTCCTGTACGGGTGGTGAGGGGTGGGGCTCGGCGCCGCGACTCCTCTTTGGCCGGGGTGGAGGCGGCCCAAGGGACGTACGTGCTCATCCACGATGCCGCCCGGCCCCTCGTGTCGCCGGAGCTCATCCGCCGGGTGCTCGCCGCCGCGGAGAGGCACGGCGCGGCCGTCCCCGTGGTCCCCGTGGCCGACACCCTCCGCTACGTGGAGGCCGGTTTTCTTCGGCCGGAGACGCTCCCCCGCGCGCGGCTCTCCGCCATCCAGACCCCCCAGGGCTTCCGCCGCGACCTCCTCCTTTCCGCTCTGGCCGAGGCGGACGCGGATCTTCCCGACGACGCCGCGGCCCTCCTGGCCCGCGGCCTGCCGGTGGCCGCCGTGCCCGGGGATCCCACAAACCTGAAGCTCACCTACCCCCAGGACCTCTCCTTGGCGGCCCTCCTCGTGAAGTTTTTCGAAGGGAGGGCAGGCGACGCGGGAGGTTGGGCTGGCGGCGGTTCTTGCGGAGGGCGATTCCCCGGTTCTGATCCGTAAGGACAAAGCATCATGAGGAGCGGCCCCCATATGGATTGCGTGTCGGAATTCATCTCCATCCTCCACGGTTGGCAAAAGTGGCCTTTTCCTCCGGTGCTTTCCCACGACCTCAGGCGCTTGGCTGGGGAGGCGGGTGGTCCGGGTAGAGGCTTCGGACATTCCGCGCCGGCGCCTTCCACGCCCGCCTCCCGGCTGCCGTGCCCTCGCGGTGGGGGTTGGAGCGCCCATCTTCGTTTCTGATGAGGTGTTCGCCCGGGCCGACGTGATCTGGGACCTAAAATGAGGGGGACGAGCCCGGGCTCAGGGGATCCCCAGTTTCCTCAAAATCTTCTCGGTGTGTTCACCTAGACGGGGAGGAGGCAGAGGATTTCCGGGCCAGGCGAGGGAGATCGGGCAGGCGAGGGTCTGGTAGCGGCCGACCGTGGGGTGCTCCACCTCCATGAGGATCCGTCCCACAAGGCCGGGGTCGCCGAAGAGCTCGGAAAAGGAGTTCACGGGGCCGGCGGGAACGCCGGCGCGTTTCAATTCCTGCTCCCACTCCTTTCGCGGCCGCGTCCGCAGGATCTCCGTGAGGATCTGAAGGAGGATCTCGCGGTTCTGCACCCGCGCCGGGTTCGTGGCAAAGCGCGGATCGCTGGAGAGTTCAGGTCTCCCTAGGGCCGCGCAAAGGGCTTGGAATTGCTCATCGGTTCCCACCGCAATCATAAGGAGGCCATCCGCCGTAGGAAAGGCCTGGTAGGGAACGATCTGGGGATGGGCGGTGCCGAGGCGTTTTGGCTCCTTTTTGGTGAGGAGGAAAGCTTGAGCCACGTTGACCAAAGCGGCGGCGGAGTTTTCCACAAGGGTGGCCTCCACGCTCGTGCCCTCGCCCGTCCTTTCCCGCAAAAGCAACGCGGCCAGGGTCCCGGAGAGGGCGGCCCAAGCGGTGAGGACGTCCACGATGGCCACCCCCACCTTGGCCGGCCGCTCGTCCTCGCCGGTGATGGCCATGAGGCCCCCCAAGCCCTGGATGAGGGCGTCGAAGCCCGGCCCCTCCCGATGGGGCCCAGGCGGAAACCCCAAAATGGCCACGTACACGGCCTTGGCGTTCAGCGCCCGCACCTGTTCGTAGGAGAGCCCGAGTTTCCCCGCGGTGGCGGGAAGGAAGTTGTGCACAACGATGTCCGCGCGGCGCACGAGTTCCGCCAGGACCCGCCGGTCCTCGCTGGCGGTGAGGTCCAGGGTGATCCCGTGCTTCCCGCGGTTCACGGCCAAAAAGTAGGCGGACTCCCCGGCGACAAACGGTGGCCCCCAGCGGCGGGTCTCATCGCCCACCCCGGGTTTTTCCACCTTGATCACCTCCGCCCCCAGATCAGCCATCCACATGGTGCAGAGGGGACCAGCCAAGATCCTCGAGAGATCCAGCACGCGCAAACCCTCAAGCGGCTTCATGGCTAAAAGAGGGGGAGCTCGGGGGAATCCTCCGCAAGGGGGATCCTGATCTCCCCATAAACTCCGTCGTAGCCGGGGCGGATGGAAAGCTCGCCCCGGCGCACCTTTTCCAGGGCCCTCCCCAGGCGCGGAAAAGCGCGCTCCACCTCGGAAGAAGGCACGTCCAAAAGGACGGCGAACTCCGAGCCGAAATGGTCCACCACCTTGAGGTACTGGCGGAGCACCGCCTGCGTCTCCGGCTCCTGGCCCAACACCTGAGCGATGATCTCCAAAAGGGGGGCGAGGGAACGGAAGGGGATGGCGCCTTCAGGCTGCGCGCCCGGCGGTCGATCCGCCAGCTCCTCCACCCGGTGCATCACCCCCACGGTGAGGGGGTTCCCGCAGACCGGACATCTTCCCCCATGCCGCCGCGTCTCCGCCGGGGGGAAAACGACCCCGCAGGACCGGTGCCCATCGTAATGGTATTTTCCCTCCTCAGGGAAGAATTCCACGGTGAAGAGGAAGCGGCGGGGATCTTTGGTCCGGATGGCCTCCACCACAGCCGAATAGGAAAGTTCCGGAAGCGCAAACACGCAGGCTTCCCGGCCAAGGCGGGTGGGCGAGTGGGCGTCGGAAAAGGAGACCAGGCTTACGCGGTCCAGCGCGGAGAGGCGCCAGTTCATGGGCGGATCGGAAGAAAGCCCTGTCTCCAGGGCGAAGACCTCGGGCTGAGCCCATCCCAAGGCCTCCTCCAGGGAGTCGAATCCCGAATTGGAGCCGAAGATGGACCACCAGGGCGTCCAGGCATGGGCGGGGATGATCGCGGCCCTTGGGCTGGCCGCGCGCACCGCTTCCACGAGGTCCTCGGCCCTCACCCCCAGGGTGGGCCGGCCATCGGCGGAAAGGTTGCCGAAAAAGGAGAGCTCCCGCGCGATCCGCGCCGCCTCCTCCGCGCTTGGGGCCAGGAGCAGGAAATGCACGCGCCGGGTTTTCCCCGCGTGGTTCCAGACCGCGGCCACCTCGGCGGTGAAGAGGAAGCGGGTTCCCTCATGCTCGTAAATCCCCTCCCCCGCAGGGCGGAGGTGAGACAGCAGTTCCCGAAACCACTGGGGATGGGTGAAATCGCCGGTGCCGAGGAGATCGAGCCCCTTGCGTTTGGCCCACCGGGAAAGGCCGGAAATGTTCATGTCCGCGCTCGTGGCGCGGGAAAACCGGGAATGAAGGTGAAGATCGGCGATCACCCGCATGGTAAAATGGAGCGGCTATGGCTGGGAAAATCTACGTGGTGTATGCCTCGCTGACGGGGAACACGCGGAAGGTGGCCAAGGCCATCGCCGAGGCCGTGGGAGGGACCCCAGTGGACGTGCGCCGGGAACCGCTTCCCAAAGCGCAGCCCGGCGACATGATCTTCGTGGGCGACGGGGTGTACTGGGGCCGCCCCTCCCGGCCCCTGCGCCGGGCCCTGCGGTCCTGGGCTCTCCCCAAGGGCATTAAGGCCGCGGTGTTTGGGACCTTCGGCGGAAAGCCCCGCCAAATTGAGGCCTTGGCGAGGATCCTTACGGAAAAAGGGGCCCAGGTGGTGGACAAGTTCTCCTGTCGGGGACGGGACTGGTTCCTCCTTGGTCTCCTTGGCCGCGGCCGGCCTTCGGCGGAGGACCTCAAGGCCGCCCGGGAATTCGCAAGACGGGTGGTGCGCTAGGCGCATTCGCGGAGGCGCGCGCCCACCACGCGAAGGAGATCCTCCGCGCGGCTTGGTCTCTCCCAGGTGGGGTTGAGGTCCAGCCTTCCGAAGTGACCGTAGCAGGAGAACATCTCGTAGATGGGCCGCCGCAGATCCAGCTCCTCGATGGCCGCCGCGGGGCGGAAGTCGAACACCTTCTCCACAGCCCGTCGCAACGAGGAAAGGGCGATCTTTTCCGTGCCGAAGGTCTCCACGTTGATGGCCAAAGGCCTAGCCCGGCCGATGGCGTAGGCCACCTGGATCTCGCATTCCTCCGCCAACCCTGCGGCCACCACGTTCACCGCCACATACCGCGCGTAGTAGGAGGCGGAGCGATCCACCTTGGTTGGGTCCTTTCCGGAGAACGCCCCGCCCCCGTGGGAACCGTACCCACCGTAAGTGTCGGCGATGATCTTCCTCCCCGTCATCCCGGTGTCCGAGGCCGGACCGCCGATGACGAACCGCCCCGAGGTGTTCACCAGGACCGTGGTTTCCTCGTCCATCCATCCATCCAACACCGGCTCGACCACGTATCTCTTTAGGTCCTCCCTAAGCTGGTCCAATTCCGCGTCCTCGGCGTGTTGGGCGGCCAAAAGCACGGTGTGGACGCGAACGGGCTTGCCGTTCTCGTACTCCACGGTGACCTGGGTTTTCCCATCCGGCCGCAGATACGGAAGGCCCCCGTTCCGGCGCACCTGGGCCAGCCTCTTGGCGAGCTTGTGGGTGAGCACGATGGGAAGCGGCATACGTTCCGGGGTTTCCGTGGTGGCGTAGCCGAACATGATCCCCTGATCGCCCGCGCCCAGTTGGTCCCGGGGATCGGTGGAGCCGGCTTTGGCCTCCATGGACTTGAGCACGGCCTGGGCGATATCGGGGGACTGCTGGCGGATGAGGTTGGCCACGGCGCAAGCGTCGGGAGATATCCCGTACTCGGGTTTCACGTAGCCCACGTCGCGCAGGACCCTCCGGGCGATCTCGCCGGGGTTGATACAGGCCTGGGTGGTGACCTCGCCGCCCACGATGATCAGCCCCTGCATGACGAAGGTCTCGCAGGCCACCCGGCCGTAGGGATCCTGGGAAAGCACGGCATCCAGCACGGCATCGGAGATGCGGTCCGCGAGTTTATCCGGATGCCCCTCGGTGACGGACTCCGCGGTGATGAGCTTCCTCGCCACTCCCACCTCCTTTTGGCGATTTTGTTCAAGCCTATCCCAAGGGGGGTTCTTAGCCAACTCCGGCGCGGCCGCGCCTTTTCGGTAAACTTTGGGCACACCGCAAGGAGGCTCCATGGAACGCACGCTGGTTTTACTTAAGCCCGATGCCGTCCAGCGCCGGCTTGTGGGGCGCATCATCTCCCGGATCGAGGAGAAGGGCCTGCGCATCGCGGCCATGAAGATGCTCCGCGTTCCCAGGGAGCTGGCGGAGCGCCACTACGCGGAGCACCGGGAAAAGCCGTTTTATCCGGAGCTTGTGTCCTTCATCACCTCCGCCCCGGTGGTGGCCATGGTGGTGGAGGGGCCGCGGGCGGTGGAAGTGGTGCGGAAGATGATGGGAAAGACCAATCCCCTTGAGGCCGAGCCGGGCACGATCCGCGGGGATTTCGGGCTCTCCCTAACGATGAACCTCATCCATGGCTCGGATTCCGCGACCTCCGCGACCCGGGAGATCGCCCTTTTCTTCGGCGAGGATGAGCTTTTGACCTATACTATGGCGGACTCCCCCTGGTTGGGAGGCTGAGATGAACCTGCCCTCCCGTTACAACCCCCGCGAAGTCGAGCCCAAAATCCTAGCCCGCTGGGAGAAAAGGGGGTGGGTTTGCCACCCCCGTAGCGGGAAAAAACCTTTCGCCATAGTGATCCCCCCGCCGAACATCACGGGGCGGCTCCACATGGGGCATGCCCTTAACAACACCCTTCAGGACATCGTCATCCGCTTCAAGCGCATGGACGGCTATGAGGCCTGCTGGTTCCCCGGCACCGATCACGCGGGGATCGCCACCCAAAACGTGGTGGAGATGGAGCTCGCCAAAGAGGGGAAGACCCGCAAGGACCTGGGCCGGGAGGCGTTCTTGGCGCGGGTCTGGCAGTGGAAGGAGAAGTACGGAAACGAAATTGTAGAGCAGCTTAAGGCCTTGGGCTGTTCCTGCGACTGGTCGCGGCTGCGCTTCACCCTGGATCCTGGGCTCTCGCGGGCCGTGCGCACGGCCTTCGTGCGGCTTTTCCGCGCGGGGTTGATCTATCGCGGCCACTACATGATCCACTGGTGCCCCCGCTGCGAAACCGCCCTCTCCGACCTGGAAGTCGAACACGAGGAGGTCCAGGGAAGCCTGTACTTTGTGCGCTATCCCTTAGAGGAGGGCGGGTTCGTCACCGTGGCCACCACCCGGCCGGAGACGATGCTTGGGGACACGGCCCTCGCCGTGAACCCCCGGGATGAGCGCCACCGGCACCTTCTTGGGAAGACCGCCGTTCTTCCCGTGCTGGGTCGAAGGCTTCCGGTGGTGGGGGCGGAGGAGGTGGATCCGCAGTTCGGCACCGGTGTCCTCAAGGTGACCCCGGCCCACGATCCCCTGGACTTTGAGCTCGGTCGACGCCTGGGCCTTCCGGTTGTGGATGTCCTTAACGACGACGGCACCATCAATGAGAACGGCGGCCCCTTCGCGGGCCTTGACCGCTTCCAGGCCCGGGAGGCCCTGGTGGAGCACCTCAAGGCCCAAGGCCTCCTTGAGAAAATCACGCCCTACCGGCACGCTGTGGGACATTGTCAGCGCTGCCACACTCCGGTGGAGCCGCGCCTTTCCACCCAGTGGTTTGTGCGCATGAAACCCCTGGCGGAGCCGGCCATCGCCGCCGTGGAGGAGGGGAAGATCCGGTTCGTTCCCGAGCGCTGGGCCAAGCTCTATTTCGCGTGGCTGGAGAACATCCGGGACTGGTGCATCTCCCGACAGCTTTGGTGGGGGCACCGCATCCCCGCCTGGTACGGCCCGGACGGGCACATCTTCGTGGCCGGGGACGCGGAGGAGGCCAGGGCCCTGGCCCACCACCGCTACGGAAGGGCGGCGGAGCTCCGGCAGGACGAGGACGTGTTGGATACCTGGTTCTCCTCGGCCCTCTGGCCCTTCTCCGTCATGAACTGGCCGGACCAAACCGAGGACCTCAAAACCTTTTACCCCACGGATCTCCTCATCACCGGTTTCGATATCCTTTTCTTCTGGGTGGCGCGGATGGTCATGATGGGCCTGTATTTTTTGGGCGAAGTTCCGTTCCGCACGGTCCTCATCACCCCCCTCATCGTGGACGAGCGGGGGCGGAAGATGAGCAAGTCCCAGGGAAACGTGGTGGACCCCATGGCGCTCATCGAGGAGCACGGCGCGGATGCCCTGCGCCTGGCCATGGCCCACATCTCCGGGAAAGGCCGCGCCGCCCGGTACTCCCCCACCCTCCTTGGGGAGATGCGCGACTTCCTCAACAAAGTCTGGAACATGGCGCGCTTCATCCTCGCCAACACCGCCGATCTCCCCGGTGGCCTCACCCTGGCCGGGCGGAAGCTCGCCTGGGAGGACCGCTGGATCCTCTCCCGGCTTTTCCGGGTGACCGGGGAGGTCCGGGAGCACCTGGAGCGCTATGGCTTCCATTTGGCCGCCACGAGCCTGTACCACTTCATCTGGGATGAGCTATGCGACTGGTATTTGGAGCTGGCCAAAGTTCGGCTCTACGGCGAGGATCCCGAGGCCCGCCGCACCGCCCAGCTCCTCCTCCGCCACCTCCTTGAGGAGGTCGTCCGGCTCCTGCATCCCTTCATGCCCTTCATCACCGAGGAGATCGGAACCTATTTGGGTTTGGAGGTCTCGCGCGCTTCCTATCCCAAGCCGGAAGGCCCAAGCGATCCGGAGGCCGAGGAGGTCCTGGGGGCGTTTCGGGAGCTGGTGCGGGAGATCCGGGCCATGCGGGCGGAACTGGGGATCGATCCTGGGGAGGAGCTGGAGCTGGTGGTAACCGGCGGGGCCAGGGCCTCCCTCCTCCTTGGGGAACTGGGGCAACCCTTGGCCCGGTTGGCCCGGGTGCGCCCGCATGGGCAGTCGGGGGCGAGGGTTCCTCCGGGTGCGGCGCGCGGCCTCACCCGCGATTTCGTGTTTTTCCTCAAACTGCCCGGCGCTGTGGATTGGGACGCCGTGAGGATCCGCCTGGAGCGCAACCTGAAGAAGGTGGAGGAGGAGCTTTTGGCGCTGGAGGCCCGGCTGGAGAGCCCGGGGTTCCGGGAGAAGGCGCCGGAGGAGGTGGTGGCCAAAACCGAGGCCCAGGTCCAGGAGCTCCGCGCCCGGCGGACCCGGCTTCTCCGGTTCCTGGAGGGGGAGGGTGAATCCCTGGGCGAGATTAGCTCGTGAGGCCCCTCCTGGCTTCGGCCGGATGGAGCTCCTCCTGGCCCGGTTGGGTCACCCCGAGGAGGGTTTAGCGGTGGTGCAGGTGGCCGGAACCCACGGGAAAAGCTCGGTGGTGGCCTTCCTCGAGGCCGTGTTCGCCTGCGCCGGGCTGCGCGTGGGGGTTTGCGCTTCCCCCGATTTTGCTGACCCTGCGGAGGCCCTGCGCTTCCAAGGACGACCGGTGCCCCCTTCCGTCGTCACCGCCCTTCTCTCCGCGGCCCTGGAGCCCTGGGAGGATTTCCTTTTTGGCCCTGGCAAGCCCACCGTTTACGAGGCCCTCACCGCCGTGGCGTTGGCGCACTTCGCCCGTTCCCAGGCCGATGTGGTCCTTGTGGAGGCGACCACGGAAAGCCGTTGGGACCCCACGAACTTCCTGCGGCCCCGGCTCTCCCTCCTCACCCGGGTGGAGGCGGGCGCGCGCACGCGGACCCTGGCCTGGGAGGCGGCCTGCCTGGCCCGGCCGGGGATCCCCCTCCTCACCACGGCCCTGGAGGACGAGGCGGTGGAGGCGTTGGCCCGCGGTTGCCGGCGGAGCGGGGCCGCCTTGGTCTTGGTGGATCCCCATGACGTGGAACTGCTGGAGCTCAAATGGGAAAAGGCGGTGTGGCGCTCCCGCTCCGATCCTTTTGAGCTTGGTCCTTTCGAAACCCATGTGGCTGGAGCCTATCAGGGGGCGAATCTTTCCTTGGTGCTGGCGGCGCTGGCCGAGCTCTTCGGCGGGTTGCCCATCACCCGGGAGGCCATCCGTGAGGGCCTCCTTAAGGCCCGCCTCCCCGGAAGGTTTGAGGTTGTGCATGCGCGGCCATGGGTGGTGATGGATGCCGCACAGGATCTCGCCGCGGCCCAAGCCCTTTTGGACTCCCTGGAACGCCTTCCTCCCTTTTCCGGACGCCGTTCCTTGCTTTTAGCCCATCTCCAGGAACCCTTGGGGGCGGAGATGGAGGCCGTTCTGCGGCCGGCGTTCCAGGAGACCACGCGGGTGCCCCCTGGGGAGCTTCCCCTGCGCTTTCCTTACGTTCTCCGCGGGCTTGCCGCGAACGATTTTCTCTTGATCCTCGGGCCGCCTTCGGCCCTGCGGGAGGTGCGGGATGTCCTGGGAAGCCCTCCTTGAGGCCGTACGGGCCCGGCCCTTGCCCCAGCATGTGGCCCTCATCATGGACGGTAACGGCCGCTGGGCTAAAGCCCGGGCGCGGCCCCGCACCGAGGGACACCGGGAAGGCGCAAGGACCTTGGAACGCCTCGTTCGGTTCGTGGCCAAAGAGCGCCTTTTCCCGTATCTCACGGTGTTCGCCTTCTCCACGGAGAACTGGGACCGTCCCCAAGAAGAGCTGGAGTTTCTTTTCGCTACGCTAGAGGAATTCGTCCGCACCCACACAGAGGAACTCGCGGAAAACATGGTCCAGCTCCGCATCCTTGGCGATCTTTCCCCGTTTCCCCGCGGTCTTCGGGAAGCGCTGGAGAGGGCCATGGAGAGGACCAAAGGGGGCCAGAGCCTGGTGTTCGCGGTGGCCCTGAACTTCGGGGGGAGGTGGGACGTGCTCACGGCGGCGCGTCGGGCCGTGGCCCTGGCGCAAGCGGGGAAGCTTCGCCCCGCGGAGCTCACCTTGGAGAGGTTCCGGGCCTTCCTGCCCGGGGGGGAACTTCCTGATCCCGACCTCATCATCCGCACGGGAGGCCATCAGCGGCTTTCCAACTTCTTCCTTTTTGAGGCCGCCTATTCTGAGCTCTACTTCACCAAAACCCTTTGGCCGGACTTCACCGAAGAGGAACTCCTCTTAGCCATCCGCGATTTTCAGGGTCGCACCCGGAACTTCGGAAAGGTGAGCCCTTGAAAGACCTGCGCCTCCGGCTGCTCACGGCTTTCCTCGCCATCCCCACGGCCCTTGGGATCTTTTGGGTGGCGGATCATTTCGGGCAGGATTGGCTTGTGGCTCTGCTCCTTTCTGTTGTGGGCGTGGGCGCGGGCTGGGAATACTTGGGCCTTGTGGCCCGCTTGGGGGTCACCCTGCCCCGGGAGGCCTTCCTCTTTGCCATCCCCGTCTTTCTCTTCCTCCTTCTTCCGCGGGAGGGCGATTTCGCCTTCATCCTGGCCTTTGCCTTCGCCTATTTTTTGGTCATCTACAGCTTCTCCCGGCGGGGGACCAAAGAGGGATTCCTGGCCTCGCTGGCCGGGATCTTCGGCTTCCTGTACATCCCTGTCATGCTCGGTTTTCTCCTGGTCTTCCACCGCCGCGGCGGATTTTGGCACGTCCTGCACTTCCTTTTGATCGTGTGGGGCTACGAGGCCGGCGCGTACTTCGTCGGAAGCCTTGTTGGACGCCACCGGCTTCTGCCGCGGGTATCCCTGGCGAAAACCTGGGAGGGCGTGGCCGGAGGCCTCCTCCTTTCGGGTGTAGCGGGCCTGCTTTTCCCCGCCTTCCTTGGGGATCTGGGGCGGTATTGGCCGGCGGCCCTCCTCATGGGGTTTGGCGTGGGGGCTTTTGCCCAGCTCGGCGACCTTTTCGAGTCCCTGGTGAAGCGGGCCGCCGGGGTGAAGGACACAGGGAGTATCTTCCCCGGCCACGGCGGGGTTTTAGACCGGATCGATGGGATCCTCGCCGCCGCCCCGTTCTACTACTTTTTGGCCCGCTACCTCCTAGGCCTGTTCTAGCTTCTTGAGCACGGAATCGACCTTAGCCTTGATCCGGCCTGGCGGGGCCTCCCGATCGTCGATCTTAATGAGGGTGGAGACGCGGCGGCATCTCTTGCGCACGGCCATGTGGCAGGCCTTGATCACCGCCATCACCTCCTCCCATTCCCCCTCCACGATCGTGCCCATGGCCGTAAGCTCATGAGACAGCCCGCTTTCTCGCACGATTCTCAAACACTCCGCCACGTATTCGGACACGGACTCGCCCACACCGATCGGGGTGATGGAGAACTCCGCGAGGATCATGCTGCTCCCCTCACCTGGACGTTCCTGAATCGGGCGGGCGCGGCGCCGTGGCCGACTTGCATGATCTGGCCCGGTTCGCCCTTTCCACAGTTGGGAAGCCCCCAAATCCGCCACTCCTCCGGCCCACAGATGGCCACGCACGAGCGCCAGAATTCCGGGGTGATCCCGGTGTAGAGGGCGTTCTTGAGCATCCGCACCTTCCTTCCGTTTTTGATTTCCCAAGCGATTTCCGTCCCGAACTGGAAGTTCACCCTTCGGTCGTCGATGGACCAGGATTTGTTGGTCTCAAAGTAAATCCCGTGCTCGGTGTCGGCGAGGAGATCGGAAAGCTTCCCTTTCCTAGGGAGGAGGTTGATGTTGGTCATGCGGATGAGGGGGATCCGGGCCCAGCTGGAGGCCCGGGCTGCCCCGCTGCTTCGGGGAAGCCCCAGCTTCCCCGCTGTTTCCCGGGAGGTGAGGTAGCCCACGAACATCCCGTCCCGCACGAGGTCCACCCGCTGGGCCTCGACCCCCTCGTCGTCGTAGCCGAAGGTGCCCAACCCCCCGGGCGCGGTGGCATCGGCGACGATGTTCACCAACTCCGATCCGTACCGGAAGTTCCCGCGCTTCTCCAATGTAAGAAAGCTTCCGCCCGCGTAGGAGAGCTCCGTTCCCAGGACGCGGTCGAGCTCGGACGGGTGGCCCAAGGACTCGTGCACCTGGAGGGCCATCTGCGAGCCGTCGATGATGATATCGAACACGCCGGTGGGGCAGACGTCCGCGGAGAGGAGGGCCACCGCTTCCTCCCCAATTCTTTCGGCATTTTCCACCAAGCCCAGGGACTCGATGAACTCGTAGCCGGCGTTGGCGAAATCCCCGCCGAAGGAGTTGGGGAAACTGCGCTTTTGCATCTCCCCGGGCTTAGCGGCGTAGGCCTCGATCCCCGCCCCACAGCTTGTGATCACCTGATGGACTTCCGTCCCTTCCGTGTTCCCGAACCACTTCTCCACCCGCCAGGCGGCCATGGAACCTTTGGCCATGGCGATCCCCTGGACCTTGAGGATGCGCTCCGCCGCGGAAAAAAGGAGGGAGAGCTTTTCCGGGATGGGCACGGAAAGGGGATCCTTTTGCACGGGGGTGACGTGAGTCCCGCGGTGGGTGGGCTCGGGCGCGAGCACCACCGGCTCGCGGAGGAGGCGGGCGGTGGCCTTGGCGACGGCCAGGGCCTGTTCCGCCGCGCGCCGGATCCCCTCCGGGGAGAGGTCGCTGGTGGCGGCGAAGCCCCAGGCCCCTTTGTACAGGACGCGGATGCCCACCCCCGCCGTTTCCCGGCGGGAGAGGACCTCCACCTCCAAATTCTTGGTGCGAATGGATTCGTCCAGACGGCGCTCGGCTCGCACTTCGCCAAATTCGGCGCCTTCCCTTTCAATGATGTCCAAGCCCATATTTACCAGCTTCTGCATGTTTTCCCTCCCCATGACCCACATCTCCTCGTCAACCACACGCACCCGTTTCCGCTGGATGGTTGCTCATGTTTTTGCCGGGCCACCACCTCGCCTTTCCCTGCCCCAGTGGCCCAGGCGCCATTCGTTCTGAAATCGGGGCGACTGGATTTGAACCAGCGACCCCCTGCTCCCAAAGCAGGTGCGCTTCCGGGCTGCGCCACGCCCCGCCGCGTGGAGTATAGCTTTTGCGGAGAGGGTCGCAATGCGCCCGTATAATCAACGCTGTGGATCCAATTTCCCTGGCAAGGAAGCTGCTTGAGCTCGGTCCCATCTGCGATCATTGTCTGGGACGCCGCTTCGTCGGCCTCCCCGGAAGGCTCACCAACCTCGAGCGGGGTTTCCTCCTCCGCCTTGCCCTGGGCTTTGGGGAAACCCAAGCGGAGCGCTGTTGGGTCTGCACTGGCGTCTTCCAGCACATCCCCAAATGGGCCGAACAGGCGTTTGAACTCGCCAAGGATTACGAATTCCAGACCTTTCTCTTTGGGGGCCACCTCTCCCCGTACCTGGAGGCCACCGAGGAGTTCTTGGCGGAGAACTTCCCTTCCCCTTGGGCGGAACCCCTCCGCCGCGCCCTCAACCGCGCCCTCGGCCAGGCCTTCGAGGCCGTCCTCCGCGCTCATGGACAAAAGGCCACCGTGGATTACGCCCGCCCTGACCTCCAGTTCCTCGTGGATCTCCAAGAGGACAAGGTGCATCTTAAGGTGAACCCCCTCGTTTTGTACGGCCGCTATCGGAAGCTCGTGCGGGGGATCGCCCAGACCCTGTGGACCTGCCCCCGGTGCCGGGGGAAGGGCTGTGAGGTCTGCGGTGGAAGGGGAAAGCTCGCCCCCACCTCCGTGGAGGAGCTGGTTGTTCCCGTGTTCTTGGCGGCCACGGGAGGGAAAGCCGGGAAGTTCCATGGCGCAGGAAGGGAGGACGCGGACGCGCGCATGCTCGGCCGGGGAAGGCCGTTCCTTTTGGAGGTGGAGGAGCCCCGCCGCCGCGCGCTGGATTTCCAGTGGATCGTCGAAGAGGTCCGGCAACGCACTGCCGGCGCCGTGGAGGTCCTGGACCTCCAGCCGGCCACCCCCGAGCTGGAGGCTAAGGTGAAACGCGGTCGTTTCCTCAAGGTCTATCGGGCGCGCGTGGTCTTTGCCTCGGCGGTAGCGGAGGGGGATTTCCAGCGCGCCCTCTCCGCCCTTCCTGGGGAAATCGCACAGCGCACGCCAGCCCGGGTGCGCCATCGTCGCGCGGATCTCGTCCGGCGTCGCCGCGTCTTTTCTGCCAAAGGGCAGCTCCTTTCGCCCACGGAGGCGGAACTGGAGCTCCTGTGCGAAACTGGCCTTTACGTGAAGGAGCTTATCTCCGGCGATCAAGGCGGGACCCAACCGAGCCTCGCCATGCTCCTGGGCCGGGAAGCCCAGGTGACGGAGCTCGATGTCCTCGACGTCCTCGACGCGGCCGGTAGTGGGCCAGGAGATTGTCCCCACTCTGAAGGCCCAATCGGCGCTGATCCGATCAGGCACCAGGGGCGGGAAGAAAGCGAACGGGTGAGGTAGCGCGTACCCCCGCTCCCGGAGCTTCCGAACCGGGGGTTTCCCGTCCATCTTCTCCAAGTGGGGCCGCGCCAGGTGGGAGTCGTACACCTCCAGCTCCCTTGCTCAGGAACCCCTCCTCTGACCGCGCCGGTGGTGCCCCAAGAAGGGTGTCCGCAGGGCAGCCTTTCGGGAAAAACGCCGACCACAAAGGAAGGCCCCTATGGCGGACAAAACCCGTCTCCTGGCCCTCGCCGGCCCTGTGGAGGACCTCCGCGTTCCTCAGGTGCAGGAGGCCCTGAACGGAGCGCGGAAGAAGGAGCGGGAGGCGTTGGCCCAGGACCTGAGGTTCGTGTTCTCAGCTCTCCAAATGCGCGGCCAAAAGGGCGCCGAGGATCAAACAGCCCAAGAAGTTCGATCAGGGTTCGGGCGCATGGACGAAAGAGCTTGGACAAGTTCGCGCACCCGGGCGGGATCCACTGGCCGCTCCACTTGGGCCGCCTCCTTGAGCCAGGTGCCCACGATGACCCCGTCGGCCTCCGCGTAGCGGCCCACGTTCTCCGGGGTAATCCCGCTTCCCACAAGCACGGGAAGACCGCTTGCCTCCTTGGCCGCGCGCAGGTCCCCGGGGTCAGGGGCGTCGCCCGTGGCTTTTCCCGTGACGATCAGGGCATCGGCGCCGTTTCGCGCCGCATCCCGCGCGGCCTCAAAAATCCCCCCGAAGTGGAAGGCGTGCTTCACGTGGACGTCGGCAAAGACGGCCACCTGGGCCCCCAGGGCCCGGCGAAGGGAAAGGACCTCACGGGCGCAGCCCTCGATCACTCCTTGGTCGGTGAAGGCCACCCCGGAGAAAACATTCACTCGGATGAAGGCGGCCCCCGCGGCAAAGGCCGCGGCGAGCGCGGCCAGGCCATCGGAACGCAGCACGTTGACGCCCACTGGGATTCTCGCCCTCCGCACGAGCTCCCGGGCGATCACGGCCATCTGGGCCACGGTGGCTTTATCCGCGGACTTTGGGAAGGGCCGGTCACCGAAGTTCTCCACGATGGCCCCATCGGCCCCGCCTGCCTCGAGGGCAGAAAGATCGCGCAGCGCCTGCTCCACAATCGCCGAAAAGGACTCCCCCGCGTAGCGGGGCGAGCCGGGAAGGGGCGGAAGGTGGATGACCCCAATGAGCGATCTCTTTTTTCCAAAAAGCTCAAGCCCCATGCTCATGGCCAATGATCCAAGATGAGGGCCCTCGTCTCCTCCTTCTCCGGGAAAGGCATGGCCTCAAGGAGCTCGAGGGCCGTGCGGCGCGCAAGCGAAAGGCCGGCAGCACTTAGGGTCCCAAGAAGAACGCCCATGAGGGCCTGAGCTTGCAGGCTTCCACCCCAAAGGGCAGCGGCGACGACCCCGGCGTTGAAGGCATCGCCCGCGCCCACCGGGTCCCGCACCTCCACCGGGACCGCCGGCGCGCGCACGCTTTGTTCGCCCGCCAAAGCAAGACACCCCCGGGCGCCAAGCTTGAGGAAAACCCTCTTGCCAAATGAAAGAAGACGAAAGGCATCTTCCTCCAAAGATCCTCCGCCCAAAAGGGCGCTGGCCTCGAGCTCGTTGGGAAGGAAAACCTCCACCGGGCCCAGCTCCCGGAAAAAATGGCCGTGATGGTGAACGGAGACCATCCCCGGATCGAGGCTCACCGGGATTCCCCGCGTTCGGGCCTGCGAGGCCGCGGCAAAGAGAGCCGCACGGGAAAGAGGCTCTAAAAGGGCGTAGCCGGAGAGGTGGAGCCAATCAACACCATCCAACCAGCCCACGGGAAGGGCAGGCCCCAGGGAGGCGTTAGCCCCTCGACTGGTGAGGAGAGTTCGTTCCCCCTGTGAATCCACAAGGGCGCAGCAGATCCCGGTCGGCATCGGAGCGCTTTTCAGAAAAGCTGTGGTCAGGCCCTCTTTAGCGAGCTTGTGGAGGGCCAATTCTCCAAGGGGATCCTCGCCCACAGCCGCAAAAAGCCGGACCTCAAAACCAAATTTGGCCAAAAACCTAGCGGTGTTCGTCGCCGAGCCGCCCAGACGAAGGGAACCCTCCCCGCCCAGAACTTCCCCGCCCCGCCCAGGAAGTTTCGGAACGCAAAAGACAAGGTCCCAGTTGAGATCGCCCAGTAGCGCCACCGCACAAGTTTTCCTGTTCACAAATCCTCTGTCGCTAGTGACTCGTGATTTTAAGAGGGATGCAGAAGCTTGGAAATACGCCTGATAGGCGGCAAGATGGTGCGCGACAGACCAGGGTGCGCGCGGGGTGAGCCGCCCGATCATCGGTGTTTTCCCCTCTACCGTTCCCCAGGAAAACGAGCCCCGGAAAGGGGCGGGCTGGAGGTCTTGTGCGCCAAGCCTCTTCCCGAGCGCTCACCCAGGCTCGGAGCTGCCCAGAAGCAGGAATTGAAGGCCTCCTGCGCAAGGATGCGAACGCGGTTTCTCCACGAAGCTGTGAACCTGGGAGCAGGTAGCCCTGGTGATTGAGCGGGGGCTTGGGGTGAGATATACGTTTTGGCATGTTCTCATCAGTGCAGATCGGAGCTGCCAGAAGCCGGAGCGGCCAATGCGGGAACTGGCGGGGTACCTCTACGCTCTTGGGATGGGCGGGCAGGGATATATGCTGGGG
>ERZ1685331.54-NODE-54-length-37409-cov-19.903250_pt1 | contig 37409 bp, 34 predicted proteins | sample MGYA00580194_ERZ1685331 | MGnify/ENA primary metagenome ERZ1685331 (study PRJEB41501, sample SAMN08275520) | hot springs metagenome | biome: alkaline hot spring; material: microbial mat | place: Russia: Ush-Beldyr | collected 2015-07 | depth 0.5 m m ...
GACCTGCCCCGTAAGGGCCGGTCTCTGACCCGCTCCGTAAGGGCCGGTCTCAGACCTGCCCCGCCCTATCCGCCAACCGACCCGACCGGGCATCGGCGTCGTAAGGGCCGGTCTCTGACCCGCTCCGTAAGGGCCGGTCTCTGACCCGCTCCGTAAGGTCTGTGCCATCAATAAAAAGTACTAAGGAGAAGAGTCTATGCCACGACCGGTCACACTGTTTACGGGCCAGTGGGCCGATCTGCCACTGGCGACGCTGGCTGCCAAAGCCAAAAGCTTTGGCTACGACGGATTGGAACTCGCCTGCTGGGGCGATCACTTCGAAGTCGACAAGGCGCTCGAGTCCGACCGCTACGTCCGCGAAAAGCGTGAACTGCTCGAACAGCACGGGTTACAGTGCTTCGCCATCAGCAACCACCTGGTCGGTCAGTGCGTGTGCGACCGCATCGACGAACGCCACAAAACGATCATCCCGGCACGCATCTGGGGCGACGGCGATCCGGAAGGGGTGCGCCAGCGCGCCGCCGAGGAGATGAAGAACACCGCGCGCGCCGCCGCCGTGTTCGGCGTCAAACAGGTCAACGGCTTCACCGGTTCCTCGATCTGGCATCTGATCTACTCCTTCCCGCCCAACATCCCCGAACAGATCGAGGCGGGGTACGCCGACTTCGCCGCGCGCTGGAACCCGATCATGGACGTGTTCGATGAGGTGGGGGTGCGCTTCGGTCTGGAAGTGCACCCGACCGAGATTGCCTACGACATCGTTACGACCGGGAAGACCCTGGCAGCGATTGGACGCCGGCCAGCATTCGGCATCAACTTCGACCCCAGTCACCTGATCCATCAGTTTGTCGATCCGGTACTGTTCATCGAAACCTTCGCCGACCGCATCTACCACGTGCATGTAAAGGAAAGCCGCCGCAACCTGAACGGACGCACGAGCATTCTGGGATCGCACCTCAACTTTGGCGATCCGCGTCGCGGCTGGGACTTCGTGTCGCCGGGGCACGGCGACATTCAGTGGGATCCCATCTTCCGTGCGCTGACCCGCATTGGGTACAACGGTCCACTGTCGGTCGAGTGGGAAGACAGCGGCATGGACCGCGAGTTCGGCGCAGCGGAAGCGTGCGCGCTCGTGAAGAAGAGCGACTTCCCACCCAGCGCGGTCGCCTTCGATGCAGCATTTCAGAAATCGTGACGCACAGCCTGGGGAGCGCATATGAATCGTCCCCTCGAAGGGAAAACCGCTATTGTGACCGGCGCCAGCCGCGAAATCGGCGCGGCAATGGCAGAGATGCTGGCAGCGCATGGATGCGCAATCGTGGCGGCGCATTTCGGTGAGGCATCACGCGCCGAAGCAGTCGTTGAGCGCATCCGTGCCACCGGCGGGCGGGCGCTGGCATACGACGCCGATCTGTCAGGGGTTGCAGCGAGCCAGGCGCTGATCGCGTGCGCGGTGGAATCCTTTGGGCGGGTCGACATTCTGGCAGCGAACGCTGGTCTCACGATCAGCGCACCCTTCCTCGCAACGACCGAGGAGCAGTGGGATACGCTCTTCGACCTGAATGTCAAAGGGTCGTTCTTCGCAGCGCAGGCGGCGGCGCGCCAGATGATTGCACAGGGCGATGGCGGACGGATCATTTTTTCGTCATCGGTGACCGGTGTGCAGGCGATTCCCGGATTGAGCGCCTACGGAATCACTAAAGCAGCGTTGCGGCACATGGCGAAAACTCTGGCGTGTGAACTTGGTCCATACGGCATTACCGTCAACGCGCTGGGCATCGGCGCCATTCTGAATGAGCGTAACCGCACCGGCGACCCGGAGTACGAAACGCACTGGAATAGCGTCACCCCAACCGGGCGCGTCGGTCTGCCCGCCGATGTTGCACATGCGCTCCTGTTTCTGGCGTCGCCGGGAGCGGCGCATATCACCGGTCAGACGCTCATCATCGACGGCGGATGGACGCTAAGCAGTCCGCTGCCGCCGACTTCCTGACTCCTGGTATCATGCGCGCGGCGCAGGAGCGCCAGAGGATGCGTTCCGCATACGGAACAGGCATCCAGGCATATGCAACCAGGAGAGAGGAGGAGAGGATGAAACTGGCGCAGATCGAAGGACTCGAACCGGATGTGATTGCCCGCCTCAGTACGATTGGCATCGACACGACAAACGATCTGCTCACCCGGGGCGCCGAACCGGCTGGCAGGATCGAAATCACCGACGCTTCCGGGTTGACCGAAACGGCGTTGCTGGCCCTGCTGTTCCGCGCCGACCTCGAGCGGGTGCATGGCGTCGGCTGGGACTACGCCGGATTGCTGGCGGAAGCCGGTGTCAGCACCGTGACCGATCTGGCATACCGTCAGCCAGAGGATCTCCGTAAGCGCATGGCGGCGATCAATGCTGAACGCAGCCTGGTAAAGCGCGTTCCATCGCTGGCGCAGGTGAGCGCCTGGATCGATCACGCGCGCACGCTGCCTGCTCTGCTCCGATTCGACGGCGGCGGCGAAACCTATTGATTGAACTGTCGGTCCTCAGCCCTTTGGGTGGCGTGCTTGCCAGCCCGAAGGGCGCCCGATGATCTGAATTCAGAAGCGAGGCTCCCCTATGAGCGACCTGTACGAACCCAAACCCGAGCACAGGTTTACGTTCGGTCTCTGGACGGTGGGCAACATCGGACGCGACCCGTTCGGCGAACCGGTGCGCCACCCGCTGTCACCGGTTGAGATTGTCCATCTGCTGGCGGATGTTGGCGCGTATGGCGTCAACTTCCACGACAACGATCTGATCCCCATCGATGCGACGCCAGCCGACCGCGACCGCATTCTGCGCGAGTTCAAGGCGGCGTTGCAGGCAACCGGTCTTGTTGTGCCGATGGCAACAACCAACCTTTTCGCCGATCCGGTCTTCAAGGACGGCGCGTTCACATCGAACGACCCGAAGGTGCGCGCGTATGCGCTGCAAAAGACCATGCACGCCATCGATCTGGGGGTCGAATGCGGCGCAAAGGTGTACGTCTTCTGGGGCGGGCGCGAGGGAGTGGAGAGCGACGCCGCTAAAGATCCGCTGGAGGGGATGAAGCGCTACCGCGAAGCGCTCAACTTCCTCTGCGCATATGTGAAAGATCAGGGATACGACCTGAAATTTGCGCTCGAACCGAAGCCAAACGAGCCGCGCGGCGACATCTACCTGGCGACCGTCGGGCATGCACTGGCGTTCATCACTACGCTCGACCATCCCGACATGGTCGGGCTGAACCCCGAAGTTGCGCACGAAACGATGGCAGGACTGAACTTCCTGCACGGCGTCGCGCAGGCGTGGGATGCGGGCAAACTATTCCACATCGACCTGAACGACCAGGTGATTGGGCGCTACGACCAGGACTTCCGCTTTGGCGCAGTGAATCTGAAAGCGGCATTCTTCCTGGTGCGCTTCCTGGAGAATGTCGGCTACCAGGGGAGCCGTCACTTCGACGCGCACGCCTACCGCACCGAAGATTACGAGGGGGTCAAAGCATTTGCGCGCGGTTGTATGCGCACCTACCTGATCCTGAAAGAAAAGGCGCGTCGCTTCGACGAAGACGCCGAAATTCAGGCGCTGCTAGCGGAAATTACTGCCGATGACGGCGCGATGGCGCCGTTCCAGGGCGGCTACAGCCGCGAGAAAGCCGCCGCGCTCAAGGCGCATTCGTTTGACCGTGTTCTGCTCGGGCGGCGCGGGCTGGCGTATGAACGCCTCGATCAACTGACGAACGAACTGCTCCTTGGTGTACGGTAGGCATGCCGATAAATTAACGATTTTTCACCTCGAAGCGCGCTGCGATGCAGCGCGCTTTGCTTCTTGCCGTGTCAAGACCAGGATTTTCCGTGATGACGCTCTGGATAACGATCTTTTCAGAATGATTGACGAAGCGTTCCACGAATACGTATAGTATTATTGTCTGCTGATTCGTTCATAACGTGAAGGAAATTGCGATCCATGTCTGATCATACCGTGCCTGAACATCGGCAAACGTGCGTACGGTAGGAGTGATCGTTCGAGCGGTTGATAATGGTTTCAGTGCATCTGCTAGTAGGCGATCGATATGTTTTGTGTGCGTCGTTGGGCGGTAGTATGGACCCTGATTGTTGTAACTCTTGGCGGATTGCCTGGAGGCTCGATCACGCACCTGAATCAACCGTTCGCTCTGGCGCAAAGCGCTCCTGGAGAACTGCAACCAGGCGATGTGTTCCGCGAGTTCGGATTTCCGCAGCGCCTGACCCTCTGTTTTCGACCATCAAATCCTGCATCGTGCAACAATATTCCATCTGAACGTTCCGCTGGCCTGACTTTCGACCCGGCAGGCGCAACGCGGGCAGAACTGGCGATCGAATATTGGGGCGGTCACATCGGTACGCGCCAGCATTTTCGCGTCAATGCGCAAAATGACTGGCAACCGCTGCCGCCGATCCAGAATGTTCCTCCCGGCGCCCGGCAGCAGTGTTATTTCCGCACCATCCTGGGGCGCACGCTGCCGCTCGACCTCAGCCAGCTGCGAAATGGAGAGAACCGTTTCCGTTTCAACATCTCGCACAACAACCAATTCGGGCAGGATACAAGTTGTCCAGGAAACTTTGGTTGGGGCACAACCTACATCTATGGCTTTACTGCTCGGCTGTACTACACACCAGGCAGTATTCCCGCTCCAAGCGGCAGCATCGTCTCACCTGCAGAAAACGCCACCATCGGTGAGATGCCGCAGATTACTGTCCAGGCGACCCCTCCCGCTGGCCGGACGATTGCGCGTATCGATGATCGGCGAATACCTCGATTACGACTGGGATGGCAACGGCGTGCTGCGCGAGTGGCAGTATCAACTGGTGCGCACCCAGATGCAACGCCATATCGGCTGGGCAGCGCGCGACGGCAACGTCTACCGCGTGGTTTGGAACACCACCTGGATCCCGGATCAGGTCGATGCGAATGGCAATCCGCTGCCAGTGCGCCTGATGGCGCGGATCACCGACAGTGACGGAGTTTCGGTGATGACCGCCGCGCGTACCGTCTGGTTTCAGCGCAGCGGGCGCCAGGTGCGGATGTACACCTCCTCGCACGACCATGGCAATCCGCCTCAGCGTGTCTATGGCGTGCGACAGAACTTTGGCCCGCGCAATATGAGCGCTTCAACACCGCCACTAACCACAACCATTACGCTTACAGACGACCCGGCTGGCGCTGCCTCGGCGCGGATGATCATCCATACCTGGGCAGGCGACCAGACCAAAGAAGAGCCGAACGTGCGCGATCGTATCGCAATTAACGATGTTCCTATCGTTAACGTCAATGCCTCACCGCCTGCAACCCCAACGCCGCCGATCGGCGCCGACCATCACTGGAGTTTCGACTGGCGCGATGTGCCGGTGTCGGCGTTGATTCTGGGAGATAATCTTTTCGGTGTGTGGACCAATCGCCAGGGACATCATCTGGAGATCAACTGGCCCGGTCCGGCGTTGATGGTCGAACGAGTCGATGCGCCCTATGCCCACGACCAGGTTATCGTCACCCCGGAAGATACGCCGATCACGATCACGTTGACCGGCTCGACGCCCTTTCTCAACCCGCTGACGATCACACCCATCAATAACCCATCGCGCGGAACGCTCAGCGGATCGGGAACCACGCGCATCTATACTCCGCAGGCACATTACAACGGTTCGGATCAGTTCGATTTCCGCGCCTCGAGCGCCGATGGCGAGGATACCGGAACCATTCATATCGTCGTCACTCCTTTGAACGATGCGCCAGTGTTGAATCCGGCGCCGCGAACATTCCCTGCGATTCTCGAAGATGTTCCCGATGCGAGCAATCCAGGAACGACAGTGAGCGCACTGCTCAGCGGCATGGTCACCGATCCCGATCCCGACGCGCCTCCCGCAGGGATAGCGTTAACCGCCGCGAGCGGCAATGGAACCTGGCAATACTCACTCAACGGCAGTTCATGGCTTGATGTCGGCACAGTGACGCCAACAAGCACACTACTGCTCGAACCGTCTGCACGGCTGCGGTTCCGCCCGGCGCCGAATTTCTTTGGCCAGGCAAACATGACTTATCGTGCGTGGGATCGCACCGATGGCTTCGCCAACGGTCAGCGCGACATCAATCCCGGCAACGGCGGCGGAACCAGCGCCTACAGCAGCGCAACGGCAACCGCAACGATTACCGTGACGCCAGTCAATGATCCGCCAGAGATCACGATTTCGAGCAGCATTACGACTACCCATATCCTGGCGCCGTTCAGTATTGGCGGCTCGTCCTTCGATGTCGAAGATGGAACATTGACCATTACAATCAATTTTGGCGATGGGGCATCGGCACAGATCACCACGTCCGCCCCGGATCGAGCATTCACATTTACCCATGCCTATCAACGAAGTGGAATGTACACGGTCACTGTGACGGTGCGCGACTCCGAGAATGCAACGACCAGCGCCTCATTGACGATCCGTGCAATCAATGACCCGCCACAGGCGACGTTCGATGCCAGCAATCCGACGACTGCACATATCTTCACTCCGTACAACGGTACCGGTTCGTTCTTCGATACCGAGAACGACAACGTGACGATCCAGATCAGCTTCGGCGACGGTACGGCTGAACAGTCGCTCACCCCCTCACCAGATCGTTCCTTCGCATTCAATCATCAGTATCAGCGCAGCGGAACATATACCATGACCCTGACGCTGCGCGACTCAGAGTCGACCATGCGCGCAACGCAAACGGTGAATGTCGTCAATACGCCGCCAGCCGTCACCATCAACGCACCGGGTCAGGTCCGCCTGGATCAGGCGTTCATCGGCGTAGGATCATTTACCGATATCGAAAATGTTGCTGCGACTTCGTGGAATGCAACCGTCGATTACGGCGACGGCAGCGGGCTGCAGCCGCTCGCGCTGTCCGGCGATAAGCGTTTCGGGCTGAACCATACCTACGCAGAAGAAGGAACATACACCGTCACGGTGCACGTCTCCGATATCGAAGGAGCGGTTGGAACTGCGACCATATCGGTCCGTGTATCGCGCTATTTCTCTGTCCATATGCCACTGCTCATGCGGTGAACAATCGACGCCTTGACGATATGCCACAACACGGTATGATTCTGAGCAGGAACTTCGCTGACCTGCAAGGAACACTCCCATGCCCGCCTATCTTCTCGGTCTCGACATTGGCACTACCGGCGCCAGGGCACTGCTCTGCGATGAAAACGGTCAGGTTCTGGCGGTCGCAACCGCTGAATACCCGCTCTCGACGCCCCAACCGCTCTGGAGTGAACAGGATCCGGAGGACTGGTGGCGCGGCGCGTGTGAGGCGCTCCGCACCGTCGTGGCGCAGGCAGGCATTGCGCCGGAGCAGATCGCAGGGCTGGGTCTGACCGGCCAGATGCACGGGTCGGTCTTTCTCGACGAACAGGATCAGGTCATTCGTCCTGCGCTGTTGTGGAACGATCAGCGCACTGCGGCAGAGTGCGCCGAAATCACGCAGCGCATCGGCGCTGAACGCCTGATTGCCATTGCCGGAAATCCGGCGCTCACGGGGTTCCAGGCGCCCAAAATCCTCTGGCTGCGCAACCATGAACCAGATCATTACGCACAGGTTGCGCAGGTGCTGCTGCCCAAAGACTACATTCGCCGCAAACTGACCGGTGTCAGCGCCACCGATGCTGCCGATGCAGCCGGAACCCTGCTGCTCGATCTGCGCCGCCGCGACTGGAGCGACGACATCCTGGCAGCGCTCGACATTCCACGCGCCTGGCTGCCCCGTGTGTTCGAGGGTCCAGATGTCACCAGCGGTCTGCTGCCAGAGGTTGCAGCCGATCTCGGGTTGCCCGCCGGTCTGCCGGTCATTGCCGGCGGCGGCGACAATGCAGCCGCAGCGGTCGGTTCGGGCATCGTCCAACCGGGCATCGTCAGCAGCAGCATCGGCACGAGCGGCGTGATCTTCGCCCATTCTGACGAAATCGCGCTCGATCCGCAAGGACGCCTGCACACCTTCTGCCACAGCGTTCCAGCACGATACCACCTGATGGCAGTCACGCTGGCGGCTGGCGGTTCGTTCCGCTGGTTCCGCGATACACTCGGCGATGTGACTGGTCATAGTCTCAGGTATGACGATCTGACCACACTGGCAGCATCGGTTCCGCCTGGCGCCGAAGGGTTGATCTTTCTGCCCTACCTGAGCGGCGAGCGCACGCCACATCTCGATCCGCTGGCGCGTGGCGCATTCATTGGGCTGACTGCGCGCCATTCGCTGGCGCACATGGCGCGCGCCGTCATGGAAGGGGTCGTGTTCTCAATGCGCGATGGGCTGGAGATCATGCGCAGCCTTGGCATCGCGCCGGGCCAGATCCGCGCAACCGGCGGCGGAGGCAAAAGCCCGCTCTGGCGCCAGATGCAGGCGGACATTTATGCAACCGATGTGGCAACGCTGGCGGCTGAAGAGGGACCAGCATATGGCGCCGCTCTACTCGCGGGGGTTGGCGCAGGAGTCTTCCGGGATGTGGATGATGCCGTAGCCCGCTGTGTGACGCTTACCACCACGACCGCGCCCGACGACCGCGCCGTTGCGCGATACGATGAGGTCTACGCCATCTACCGCGATATGTACGCCATCCTGCGCGATAGCATGCATCGCCTGGCGCATCTTGCGATTGCAACGTAACTCAATAGTGCAGGCGAGCGGTACATCAGCAAAAGCGTGGCAAGGTGACGGTCACGGGCGCTACGCCGAGCACGCCCGCAACGCCAGCGAGCCGGGCGGCATGCGCGCCGCTGGCGCCCCCCGTCGCGCTGACGGTCACGGGCGCTACGCCGAGCGCACCCGCAACGCCAGCGCGTCGGGCGGCATGCGCACCGCTGGCGCCCCCCGATCAACGTGACCGTCACCATGTTGGAGGGGACCTTGACCACATTCGACTACGCGAATCAGGCGCTGCGGCGCGACATGGCGGCATATGCCCGAGCGCTGCGCACAATCGTCGAAGCGCTGCCCGAAGCGCGATCGTTGTGCGACAAAGTGCTCAAAGAGGTGCGTCTGGCGCAGGCGTTGCTGGCATTCGCCAGCAGCCCGCAGATTGCAGCGCTCGCGCAGATTGCCTACACCATCAGCAATCTCTGGCCCTATCGTGAGCAATCTCTGGCACGCACGCTTGGCTTCTCCAACGAGATCAACGAGGCGCGCACCCACCGCAACGAAGCGCGACGCGCAATCGCCATGCTGGCGCGCCATACGTCGAGCGACCCGCTGGCCCATGAATTGACCACCTGTTTCAACCATATCATCGCGTATCTGGAAGAGGAAGAACGATTGTTGATCGAGTGCGATCAGGCGATACGCCCGCACGCCGAGAATATGGAGGTCACCCGCAAGCGCCTGAACCTCCTGATCGCCGCAATCGACGCGCGCCTGCCCGCAACCCCGGAAACCGCCGCCATCCTTGCATCGTACAGCGAAGCTGCGCGCCTCCTGCACGATTGGGAGAGCGGCGTCCCCCTCGATGAGCGCGGCATTGCCATCCTGGACACCTGCCTCGACCTGCTCGAACGCGCCAGTCTGGTCTTCCCTTCAGCAGCGCTAAACCCTGGTGGGGAGATAGGGGTTAGAGAAACCAGGAACCAGGCATCCAGCGTCAAACGTTGCTACGATGATGCCACTGGAATCTGACGCGCAACCGTCGGCGATACGGACAGAAGCGATGCGCTGACCCATCCCGTTGCTGCGGGCGCGCGCACACGATACCAGCGCTGATCTGCGCTGCGCTCGATGATGATGACGGCATCCTGCGCATTCATCTGACCCACGATACTGCCCGTACCGGGTGCGCTTCGAATAGGACCAGCGCGCCGGGCAGCCACGGTTGGCTCCGGAGTGCGTTTCAGGGAGCGCGTCTGCGCTGGCGCCACGATCGTCACTCTGCCGTTGAGGTTACTGACTTCGATAAGAAAGGTGGTGGAAAACACATTTGACGGCTGTTGGCGAACATTGCCGGCAGCGATCACCTGAACGCGGCGCAGCATTCCGTCGCCACACAGCCAGAGTTGCACCACGCCCCGCTGGATGTTGAGATCGAGTGGCGTGTTCGTGTTCGCCGCTCGTGGCGGAACAAGCGGACGTCCCAGCGCTCTCAGCGCCGCCAGCGTCACATCCGCGCCCGCCTGGTACGCCATACAACGCCGCCCATCGATGGTTTCGGTGCGGCCGCGCGTCATCCCGGCAAGCGGGAGCGCATTGCCCAATCGTCGCAGCAGTTCCTCGAGACGATAGGAGGGGGATAAAAACGATGGCGCTTCCGCACCAATCGTGTACCAGACCGGCTCCGTGACGCCATGGATCGGCAACGGACCAATCGCGTAGGTTACATTATTGGCGCGCACCGCAGTAATGCCGGTGGTTGGGTCGATACCCTGGCGCAGCAATTCCGGCGAGCGCATGATGAATGCAAAGTTCGCGCCATTATACTCGCCCCTGTAGTCGATCAACGTCTCCTCGCGCGCGCCGCGCGCGCCAGCCACGACGCCTGCTGCGCGAATAGATACATTCATCTGATAGGACGACGCCTGTGACGTGCGTTCCAGCGCCGCCAAAAGCAGACGTTCGGTTTCATTCGCTGTTGCGCCCGGCATGGTCGTTGGGCGCGGCGTGCCGCCTGGCGCCGCAGGCTGGCGAGGAGGCGTGGGGGTGATGGTGACGATGGTCTGCGCCCACACCGGCCCCGCGCCCGATCCAGAAACAGGAAACATCGTTCCTGCGAAAAGCGCTGTGCTCACAATCAGAACAAACACACGAAGATGCATGGCTCGCACGTTGTGTCATCGACTATTTCCAGCGCTCAAAGTATACCCCAATCAGCGGCTGGATAGGGCGGTACTTTTGGGGGAGGCCGGGTGAAGCGTTGCCAGGTTGCATGTTGAACGTGTGCAAGAGCCAGTTTCTCTGACAAACCCTTGCGTCCTGTAACCTGTTGCAGATGCCAGGTTGTGCCACACACTGCTATGCCAGGGCTACGCATGCGGCATCGGCTGGCGCATGATGCGCTCCCTTTCCTGTCGCCTGCGCCATCTTTTCCCCCTTGCGTTTTAGAACATGTGTGCTATAATTCACACGACGTACGCGGTGGCGCGTTTTCTGGCTCCGCCGAAGCCTGTGGCGATGTGACGCTCCTGATTCTGGTGGTGCGCCGCACCGCCAGAGAAGACAAGTACCGCTCTGCCGAAGGCAAAAAGAGCCGTCCCGCAGTTCGTCCGTGAGGCGACCGCGTAACTCCTGGAATGCACGCCGCCAGGCGTCGATCTCTGCCCGCCACGCGGTTGCAGGCTGGCATCGTTCACAAAACTCGAATCTCGGGCAAAGGAGTCAGAGCATGCTGCAACCATTGGCATCGCCCCGTATTGCGATCATCGTGCTGATACTCAGCATTACTGTTCTGTATCTGGACTATCGGTATGCACCTTCGTCCAGCGTTTTTGACCGACCACTCCAGCAGAATGGGATCTTTGATCCAGCCTGGTTGCAGACGACAGGCGCACCTCCTGCGTTGGCGCACGTTTCGTCATCACGCTTTGTCCTCCTCGGCGAGAGCGCGCCATTGAGCCTGGCTGGCGATGTCGGCCACAATGTTCGCGCAGCGCTCGACGCCAGCAACGGCGCGCTGCGCGACATCACCATTCGACCGGGTGAGACGTGGAGTTTCAACGCCAGCGTCGGCTCGCCTGCTCACATTCGCGTGCGCGTCGTCGCTGGCGTCCCTGGCGGCGGATGGTGCGACCTTGCCAGCCGGTACGTTCAGGCGCTGCGTCCGGTGTTGCCGTCCGAAGCGTTCGCCTTCCCGAACCATGTGCGCACCGCTGGCATCGGGTTGCTGAATGTCGCCGATGAAGATGCGGTCGCCATCTGGAACATCGACGGCCAACCCGGATCACTCGGCGGACGCCAGGATTTGCAGATCACCAATACAACCGATAGCACCCTGCGATTGGTTGTTGTCGAGGGACCATCGGCAGATCAGATCGTTGTGCGGGCATTGAGGGTAGAGGAGTGAACGTTTCTACCCTTCCTTCTTGTTCCCCATAAACCCGCTAAGCCCTTTCATCATCGACTCGGCCGCTTCTGCGACACCGCTGGCGTCGGCGGCGAGCAACGTGTCAACCTGACCAGCGATGGGCGCCGGCAATTTCTCCTTCAGAAAATCCGCGACGGTCTTGACCGCCATCTGCGCCTGCGATTCGGTAATACCGGCTTTCTCTGCCACAATTTGCGCCAGGGTTGCCATCTTCCTCCTCCTTGTGCCATAGAACGTAGCGAACCTATGGTACCATAGTTCAGACATCATTGAAGGCGCACCAGCGTCGCCTGACACATAACAGGAGGCTCGCAGTGGAGCACATACACATCCTCACCGACACTGCTCCGGTTCCGCACGGCGCATACGATCAGGCCATCCGTATCGGCAATATCGTGATTACATCGAGTTATATGGGGCTACACCCGAGTCACGCAGGCATCATTGCTGGCGGGTTTGAAGCGGAGTTTCGCCAGGCGATGCACAATATCGTCGCCGTGCTCGCAGCCGCCGGATGCACGCTACGCGACGTGGTGCGTGTGAATGTGTCGCTCACCGATATGCAGAAATACACCGAGATGGATCGGCTCTACCGCGAGTATTTTCACCCGCCCTACCCGACGCGCCGCACGATTGGGGTCAAAGAACTGCTCGGCGGCGCGCAGGTCGAGATCGATGTATGGGCGATTGTGCGTGAGGCCTCCGGTCACTCCCAGTAATCGTACTCAATGCCGAGCGCCGTGGCGCGCGCCACATCCGCGCCATACAACCGCCGAACCACATGCAGCGCAACGTCGATGCCAGCGCTGACCCCGGCAGCCGTGATAATCGCGCCGGTATCGACCCAGCGCTCATCTTCAACGACCTCGATTTCGGGAAAGCGTTCGCGCATTTCGCCGATACGTTCCCAGTGCGTCGTCGCCGGACGACCGCCCAACAACCCGGCCTGCGCCAGCAGAAAACTTCCGGTGCACACACTGACCGTCAGTTCTGCTTCTTGCGCGCGAGTGCGCACCCATTCCACCAGGTCGTTGCGCTCGAGCGCAGGGCGAACTCCTGCGCCTCCTGGAATAACCAGCACATCGACCGGCGGGCACTCGTTGATCGTTTGCTCCGGCTGAACGACCAGCCCGTTGCGGCAGCGCACCGGCGCCATCGACTCGGCGACTGCGAAGACGTCCATCAACCGCTCGTGATCGCCGGTCAGGTTGCGCACTGAGCTGAATACCTCGAACGGACCAGCAAAATCGAGCAACTCAACGTCGTCGAAGATCAGGATCGCAACCGTCCGTTTGCGTGGTGTCATCTGCATCTCCTTTCTCTTTGACGAACGAACAAGTAGATATTGTAACCGATTTTTGCCGACTCCAGAAGATCGAGGGCAGTGAATGAGGGGCGCAGACGGCGGCACGCGAAGCGGCTGAGTCTGCACACTGCCGCCAGCGCTGCATCGACGGCATCGAGGGTGCGTTCGACGTGCTCCTGCGTATGCGCGCAGAGAGATGCCAGATGCCGCAGTCAGGCACACGCACACCCTGTTCGAGCAAAGCGACTTTGCAGCGTCCATACCACTCTTGATCGCAATACGACGCATAGTCGCAGCAATCGCGGATGGCGCTAAGTTTGGTGAACGCCACATGAAACCCCGCCGGAAAGCCCCGGACGAACAACGGAAGCGCGCGGCGTTGCGCCAGGGTGCGGATTCCATCCATCAGCATCGTCCCGAGTGTCTCGATATGGCGATACACCGCGCCATTATGACGTTCCAACGCTGTACCGAAACCTGTGATGATGATAAGCGATGACCGATGCAGACCATCGTTCGCAAAAACGCTCGATCTGACACATTCGCAGCGCCGGATTGCTATCCGAGTCCTGCTTCCCCGGCAGGGCGGGATCAGACGTTCGCCAGTTTTACGGATTTATCTGTCGATACTGCGCGCTGGCAATCTGCCATGACCGCCCATTGAAACGCATAAGCAAAATAAGTTCGTGCGTTTCGTGCGGACCTGAGAGGGTGAGCGGGATACGACGCACGCTCCCTTCAGGATGAGCGGCGAACCAGACCTCCTGCTCGTAGGGTCCGATGCGCCCCCAGCATCCTGGTTGACGCAACATGTCGGCGGGCCATTGGCGCAGCGCCTTGCTGATGTGCTGGTGCGCTGATGGTGCGCCATGATCGACGAGCCGCATTACGCCGACGATATCGTGGCGATCCAGAGCAAACAGCGCCTGCTGCGCAACATACTCCGGCGGTTGCGGAATGATGCCTGTGCGCCGCAGAATGAACGGAACATCGCGCTCCCAGAAACCGCGCATCTGCACCGTCAGACGCGCCGGGATCGGCGCGCCGCTCGACGCGATGCCAGGATCGGCGATGGGCCACAGAACGATCAGCCCCATCAGGAGGCTGAGACTGACTCGCTGCACGCAGAATGCAGGTCTGTGTCCTGTCAACGTGCATAACATTCGCTTCATAGCAAACTCTCTCTATGACCAGCACCGTGGCGAGGACGACGAAGCCAGACGTGCTCTCTTCACTGCGCGCTACATATCTGTCGAAGGGCGATGCTTCCTCTGGGAGGCGATCAATCGCCAGAGTCGCTGCGGAGATGAGGGGGAGGCGTTTTGCGACGATCGAGGCGACTCTGTTACGCAGACAGTGCGGTGATGCGCCGCCCCCCATGCCGCTGCATGCGTCGGCTGGCGCGCCTCCTGGTTTCAGGGGTGAGGTGCGGAGACCTCACCCGTCTTGCTCCTCGCAGCGTCGATCAGTTCCTACGGTCGCTGGAGCGTATGCAGGTACGCCAGCAGATGCGCCATATCTTCGTCGCTCATTTCGTGCGGCGACATCACGCCGATCTGACCCTGACCGCCGCTGCGGATCCAGGCTGCGATGTTCTCTTCCGTGCGCGGCTGGCCATTTGGCAGATTCCCGCGATAATTGACCCCTTCAGGATAGATTGGACCTGCCGTCGTCATGACACCTGCAAGACCCGGACCCACGAGCTTATCGGTGCCGGTCGAGTGGCACGCCAGACACCCACCGTCGTTCTCATAGTAGAGCTTTCCCTTTTCAGGGTCGCCGCTGGCTGAGATCGTGCGCGGCAATGGTTCTACCGCTACAGCAGCAGGCGAACCACCCTGCCCGCCGCACGCCGAAAGCGCCAGAACCAGCGCCAGCAGACTGGCGAACGTTATCGTGTATGTGCGATTCATGGCATCCTCCCATATGCAGATGAATATTTTTGCTGAGGTACGCGTTGACGACATTGCGACCGTTTCCAAACTGTATCGGCGTCTCAAGTGCAGTGCCTGTACGCCGCGCCGGTCGAGTCGCTCAAAGATGACGGTTACGCGCTGCGAGGAGGAGGGGTGGGAGGAGGCGCCAGATAACGCGAGAATGAATACAAAGCGGGCGTCAGCCAGCCGACGGCTGTCAGAATCACGATCAACAGAATTGCGAGCGTCAGAGTCGCCGTGTGGATCACCGGCGGAAGCGTTGAGGCAGGCGGAAGCGGGCTGTCCGTGTTGATGTCGAAGGTGCAGACGAATAATCGCTGATGCGAAGCCGTGCGTGCAATCAACCAGGGCGCAATATGACAGTGCACAATGCAACAAAGTGGAGCGTGCAGCGCGATATTCCACAGGAGCCACAACACGAGAAATGTTTGCGCCGCTTTGCGCATCGCTCGCAGGATTGCCTGAACAACAGGGGGCAGTTGCCCAGGCAAACGGTTCAGTTGTGGGATTGCACGTGCCATGTGCGATTTATCACAAAGATCGGTGCTTGCATAGTAGCACACCTCCGAGACGTTTGCAACTGGACAGCAACCAGGTGATTGAGAATCTCCTTCGCCATCTCATCACTCAATGCCATACTCCGCCGGGGTGTGCTGGCTTCTATCGGGCGTAATCGCGCCGTTGGACCCGGTCGACCGCGCTCGTCGCCACGCTTCGATCCGGCGACGTATCGCCGGCAGTCGCAGCATGAGCAGCACTGCCACCAGCGTTCCGAAGATCAGCGGCTGGCGAATGTCGCTCTTCTGCGCCCAGGCATAGTGCACCAGCGCCAGCGGTACTGCCAGGTACACCAGGCGGTGCAGGCGCTTCCAGGACCGTCCCAGACGCCGCTGCCAACCTTTTGTCGAGGTCAGCGCCAGCGGCGTGAGGAGCAGGAGCGCCGTCGTTCCGACGAGAATATACCGCTTCTCGGCGATTTCCTGCACAATCAGGGGGATGTTGAGACCAAAGTCGAGCGCCGTGAAGATCAGCATGTGCAGCACGGCATAGAGAAAACCGTACAGCCCAAGTGGCCGCCGCAGAGCAAGGACGCGCTTCCATCTGCTCATGACGCTCAGCGGCGTGCAGACCAGCGACGCAACAAGCAGCAAAATCGCTGCATAGCCGGTGCGCTGCGTCAGGTACTGGATGGGATTAACCGTCAGGTTCCTGGTGAACACATCCCATGCCAGCAGCGCCAGCGGCGCCAGGCCCACAAGGTGAACAAGGTGTATCCAGTGCTGTTTCAACCAGTTGCGCATAGGTGATCTCACTTCGCAGCCCACGATCTGGGAAACGATACGTTTTCAGCCAGTCGCGCATGGGTGATCTGCATCTTTTCCTGAGTGATGGAGCGTTTATCGGACCTGGCAGTGTCTTCTCTGCAATCAGGGAAGCGGCATCAGCGCGACAACTGTCAGGACCCGACTGCCGACGGGCAGATCGTTGCAGGCGTTGAGGCTGCGCGTTTTCCACGCTGCCTGCCAGAAATCGACGTGACGCCAGTTCGGCGTGGGAGTCAGCGTAATTTCGATGGTCTGCGGATAACCGAGGGTCGGGTGATAATCGGCGCGCACCGAGAGCACATCATCACAGGCGCACCCGCGTGAGACGCAGGTTCGGCGCACGGTTCCGTGCCGCTCGATCAGATCGAACAGATCGCGCACGGCAACCGGCGGTTGCTCGCATGGTCGCGTAGCATAGCGCGTTTTCCGTACCTGCTCAGCCTGCACGTCGACTTCCATCCGGCACCCGCGATCGCGCAACTGCATCCGATAGGCATTGAAGGTGCGTTCATTCCAGCGCCTGTATGCGTCGAGCAGAGCGGCATCGCGCGCTGCCGACTGACGAGCAATTGCCAGTGCGCCGGTGATACTACATGCGCCGGTGAGCAGCAGCAGCGCGGCGATCAGAAACCAGATCTTTCGGAAGAAAGGCGACATGTGAGAATCATACCATGATTTAGAACCGAGAACTGAAGAACTGAATTATGGGGTTCGAAGTCTATCTTCCGCTTTTGCCTGCATCTCCGGTGGCCGCCCGCACCGCCGCGCCACCGCCGCGCGCCACCGCCGCGCGCTTGGGTGCGCCACCGGCGCGCCCCTACCATGCCCGCCTCCCCACCTGTGGCCGTTGCCTGCATCTCCGGTGGCCGCCCGCACCGCCGCGCCACCGCCGCGCGCCACCGCCGCGCCCCTACCATGCCGCCCGCCACTTTTCCACCTGCAACCTCTCGCCTCACACCTCTTGCCTCTTTAGCATATCGTCTGCTCGATCCCCAGGGCGCGCGCAATGGCGCGAATCTCGTCGGGTTGCAATCCATCGGCGGGTTCACCCGCGCTCAGGTTGAGCACCTCGTAGCGCGCGCTCGTTTCCAGATACTCGATCAGATCGGCGGCATGCTTCACCGAGGTGTCTGCGTGCGCCATGACGCCATGCTTGCTCCAGACAACCAGGCGATGGGTGTGCAGCGCTGCCGTTGTTGCCGCCATCAACTCCGCCGATCCCGGCAGGATGAAGGGCAGGACGGCGATACCCTGCGGAAAAGTCATAATTGTCTCCGGTTGCCAGCGGAAGAGGCGACGATTCAGTTCCCCAGGGTCGCGGTAGCGTGGGATGTGGCTGAGGTAGGTCAGGTGGAGCGGTTGCGCGTGCACCAGCGCACTATAGTTCGCGCCAGTGGCGGCGACCCGATCGTTGTGCACCGCCAGGTGCGAATTGAGTTCGCTCGTGAGGCGGGTAAACAGACGCGAAGGAGCAGTGTACAATCGAGCATGCATTCCGTCTGGAGCAATCTGCGCCACACCGAGGTTCTCAAACGGGTGGTCATAGATTTCCCGCAGCCGTACACCGGAGCCGGTTGCCAGAAGCCAACCGCCTGCCAGCGCGGGGGCGGCGGCTGGCAACGCGATCTCCTCGACCAGCGGGAAAACTGATTGCACCTCCAGCGACCAGCCAGCATACACCGAGATATTGCCAGCCGCACCTTCGCTGGCGCCGATCTCCGCCATGCGCCGTCCTGCCTCGCCGATCTGGAGTATGATGCCATCGAGGGTTGGAAACAGTGGTTCTCCAAGCGACATGTGCAAGAGTCTCCTTGCTGTGCTGACCTGTGCGCAATGACAGGCGAACTGAGGAAAAGTGGCGTCTTCGAACAGTCTCACAGATTGTAGCATCAACATGAGGCAATCGTTGCACATCTGTGATCAGCAAGCGGTTCAGATGTGGTATTATCAGCCAGTTGCGCACGACGCGACCGATATCGTATCTTTCGACGTTCTGTCACGGTTCATTCACAGAAAAGCCGCACTGAGAGTCACTATTGCACCGTGTTCGACGTGACCACAACCAGATGGCAACTGGCGCTGCCATACACGCTTCCGTTGCTGATCAGCACATCTCTGGCAATTGCAGTGACCATCTTTGTCTGGCGTCGCCGCATGATGCCTGGTGCACGTCCTCTGACCGCCTTGAGCATCGCGGCTGCGGTGTGGTCGCTCGCCTATGCGCTCGAAATCGCCGCCACTCCCATGCCGGCTGCGATCTTTTGGGCACGGGTGCAGTATCTGGGCATTATGACACTACCGGTCGCCTGGCTTGCCTTCGTGCTGGAATACGCCAGCCTGCAGCATTGGCTGACCAGGCGAAATCTGGCGTTGATCCTTATCGTTCCGACACTGACGCAGATCGCCGTCTGGACGAACGATTACCACGGACTGATCTGGCCACAGATCCAGGTAAACACCGAGGGACACTTTCCAATCCTCGATTTCGATCACGGTCCGGCGTTCTGGACCTGTAACATCTATGCCCATATCTGCCTGGCGAGCGGCACACTGATCCTGCTCTGGCGCTTTTTACGGTCGCAGCGGCTCTACCTGAGCCAGATCGCGATCTTCCTGATCGGAGCGATGGCGCCCTGGATCGGCAACGGGTTGTATGTGCTGAACCTGACGCCGTGGCCCGGGCTGGATCTGTCACCGTTTGGGTTCACCTTCACCGCCAGCGCCATTGCCTTCGGTGTCTTGCGATTGCGGTTTCTCGATGTTGTGCCCGTTGCCCGCGATATTGTGCTCGAAAGCATCAATCAGAGCGTCATTGTACTCGATGACCACAATCGTATCGTTGATATCAACCGCGCCGCGCAACACGTGATTGGCTGCGCTGCCGCCGATGTGATCGGACAACCGATCCGTCAGGCGCTAAGCCGCTGGCCCAAGATCCTCGATCGCTACTACAATGTGGTTGAGTTGAATGAAGAGGTGCAGATCGAGATCGAAGGACGAACGCTCATTCTGGATGTTCTCATCTCGCCGCTGCGTGATCGTGATGGCCGGCTCAGGGGACGGGTGATTGTGTGGCACGATATTACTCGTCGTAAGCAGATCGAAGAGGCGTTGCGCCAGCGGAACGATGAACTGATGGCGCTCCAGCAAATCTTGATGGTGGCGAAAGACCAGGCTGAAGCCGCCCATCGCGCCAAGAGCACGTTTCTCGCGCATATGAGCCACGAGGTGCGTACTCCACTCAGCGCCATCCTGGGGTCCACCGATCTGATACGCCTCGATCTTATGCGCCGTGGACAATCCCTGTATCAGGAGGAGCTGGACGCCATCCGCGTCTCGGCGCAGCACCTGCTGGCGATCATGAATAACATCCTGGATCTCTCGAAGCTCGATGCGGGAAAAATGCCCCTGCATATTGAGCTTTTGTCCATCGAAGCACTGGTGTACGATGTGATGCAGACAGCGCACCCGCTCGCTGCGCGCAATGGGAATACCCTGACGGTCACCCGCGCGCCTGACGCCGATCTCATGGTGAGCGACAAGACCAAAATCCGCCAGGCGCTGTTGAATCTCTGAGCAATGCGGCAAAGTTCACCGAAAATGGCGCAATCAGCCTCCGTATCTGGCGCGAGTCGTCTGACTCGCCTTCAATAAAAGCGGCAGACGAAAGCGAAGACTGGATCATGTTCGAGGTCGCCGATACCGGCATTGGCATTGCGCCTGAACACCTGCCGTTATTATTTCAGGATTTTTCGCAGATCGAAGATGCCGAACGTCGCCAGTACGGCGGCACCGGGTTAGGGCTGGCGATCAGCCGACAATTCTGCCGGTTGATGGGCGGCGATATTACCGTTGCCAGCGTGCCGAGAGAAGGTTCGACATTCACCATCAGGCTGCCAGCCATGATCCGGTCTGATGATGCCCGCGAGCATCCCGTCGCCTCTGAACTCGAGCAGGTGGATCAATGACAATCATCATGGCGGTTGGCGATCTGGTGTGGGATGTGCTGGCCAAACCAGACGGTCTGTTGCTTCCCGGCGGCGATACGACCGGCAGCATCAAGCTGGCGCCAGGCGGATCGGCAGCCAACGTCGCCGTATGGATCGCCCGGTGCGGTGCACCCGCCGGTTTCATCGGCGCTGTGGGTGCGGATGTCTTCGGCGACCTGATTGCCGCCGACCTGCGACAGGAAGGCGTCGAGGCGCATATCGTCCGCCTGCCTCACAGCGAAACCGGCGTTGTGCTGGCGCTGATCGACCGCGCCGGGCAGCGAAGTATGGTAACCAACCGCGGCGCCGATCATCAACTGATGCCCGCCATGCTGCCAGAAGCGGCGCTGCGCGCATGTCGTCATCTCCATATCACCGGATGGTCGCTCTTCAGCGATCCGCCGCGCACCGCAGCCCTGCTCGCCGCGCAGATCGCCAGCGCCAGCGGCGCTACGATCTCGTTCGATCCGGCGTCGTACCAGATCATCCGTGAGATCGGGCGTGACCAGTTCGACCGGATTACCGCCAACCTTCCGGTCGATATCCTGTTTCCGAACCGCGATGAGGGTGAAGCGTTGACCGGCGAACGCGATCCGCAGGCAATTGCCGCAGCGCTGCGCGAACGCTTCCCCGGCGCACTGGTGGCGCTCAAGCTCGATCGTGACGGGTGCTTCGTGATGACCCACACGCTGGCAAATCCCGTCCCCGGGCAGGCAATCGACGCGCCGATCGACACAACCGGCGCAGGGGATGCGTTCAATGGTGCGTTTCTGGCGCATTACCTGGCAACCGGCGATGCCCTCGCGGCTGCCCGCTTCGCTAACCGGATCGGCGCATGGGTGGCGCAGCGCGCCGGCGCCCGCCCGCCGGTCGATGATGCATTGCGACGCATCCTTGACACTGAACTCGAACCTTTCAAATAGGCGCGCACAAAGGCGTAAAGATTTCGCATTATTCACGAGGTTTCTGCATGTTCACGTCCCCTGTTCCGCCAAAACGACCCCACGTGGTGTCGCTTCACGGTGATACGCTGATCGACAACTACTTCTGGATGCGCGAACGCGATAATCCGGAGGTTATCGCCCATCTCGAAGCCGAAAACCGCTACACTGAGGCGATGATGGCGCACACCGCCGCGCTCCGCGATCGTCTGTACAACGAAATGCGCAACCGCGTGAAGGAAGATGATGAAAGCGTACCAGCGCGTTTTGGAGCATTTGTGTACTATACTCGCACCCAGACGGGGCGACAGTATCCGATGGTCTACCGCCGCGTCGCCGGCACGGACGGTGAAGAACTTCTACTCGACATCAATGCACTCGCCGAGGGACGGACCTTCACCCGCATCGGGGTCTTCCTGCCGACATACGACGGACGCCTGCTCGCCTATTCGGTCGATGTGGACGGTTCGGAAACATACACCCTCTATCTCAAGGACCTGACGACCGGCGTTTTCCTCGATCAGCCCATTACCAACACGTACTACGGCGCCGCCTGGAGCAGCGACGGGCATTGCCTGTTCTATACCACGCTCGACGATGCCAGGCGTCCCCATCGTGTGTATCGCCACACCATCGGGAGTGACCCGGCGGATGATGTTCTGGTGTACGAAGAGGCGGATCCGCTCTTCCATCTCAGCCTGTCGTTGACACGCAGCCGCACATATGTCCTGATCACATCTCACAGCAACACCACATCGGAGGTGCGCGCCATCCCCGCCGATGCGCCAGCGGATGCACCACGCATACTGTTGCCGCGCCGCCACGGAGTGGAGTATACGGCGCACCATCGTGGCGATCATTTCTATATGCTGACGAACGACCATGCGCTCAACTTCCGCGTGGTGCGCGCGCCGGTGGACGATGTGCGCGCCGAGCGCCTGGAAGAAGTCATTCCGCACCGCGCCGATGTCATGATCGACGCTATCGACCTCTTTGCCGAACATCTGGTCGCATACGAGCGCTCCAACGCCCAGGAGCGCGTCGAGATCGTCGATCTACGCACTGAACAGACACATGTGCTGGCTTTCCCGACGCCGGTATATACGCTGCAATCGTGGGACAGGGACGCGCTGTGGGAACCAAACCTGGAATTTGACACGGCAGTGCTGCGCCTGCACTATACATCGCTGACGCAGCCGCGCATCATCTACGATTACGAGATGTCCTCGCACACGCTGACGCTCTTGAAGCGCGACGATGTACCGGACTACGACCCATTGCGCTACCGCAGCGAGCGGCTATGGGCAACCGCCAGCGATGGCGCGCGTGTGCCGATCTCGATTGTCTACCGCGCTGATGTAACCCGTCCGGCGCCGCTGCTCCTGTATGGCTACGGTTCCTACGGCGCCACTGCCGACCCGCGTTTCTCAATTGAGCGGATCAGTCTGTTAGACCGGGGGGTTATTTTTGCCATTGCACACGTCCGCGGCGGCGGAGAACTGGGGCGCGCCTGGTACGAGGCGGGTAAGATGATGCGCAAGCGCAACACCTTCACCGATTTCATCGCCTGCGCCGAATATCTGATCGCCGAAGGGTACACCTCACCAGAACGGCTGGCGATCATGGGACGCAGCGCAGGAGGTTTGCTGGTTGGCGCTGTTGTGACGATGCGCCCCGATCTGATGCGTTGCGCAGTCGCCGAAGTGCCGTTCGTCGATGTCGTGAACACCATGCTCGACTCGTCGATCCCGTTGACCGCCATCGAATTCGAGGAGTGGGGGAACCCGACGATTGCCGGGCAGTATGCGTATATGAAGTCGTATTCACCCTACGACAACACCACGCCGCAGGCCTACCCGGCCATTCTGGCGACCGCCGGGCTGCACGATCCGCGGGTGCAGTACTGGGAACCGGCAAAATGGGTGGCAAAACTGCGCGATGTCAAGACCAACGATGCGCCGGTGCTGTTGAAGACTGACCTGACCGCCGGGCACGCCGGTCCCTCGGGGCGCTACGACCGCCTGCGCGAAACGGCGTTCGAGTATGCATTCCTGCTCGATCACCTGGGTATGGTATCAGAATCGCCATCATAAACCCATGTTCCCCGAAGAGACGTTGCAGTGCAATGTCTCTTCGGGGCATCAACCGGCGGAGACGTTGTAGTGCGACGTCTCTACTGCTTGACGCGCAGTTCGATCAGCGTGAACGTATTCTTGCGCACGGAACCGACGGCGTGGTAAATCACCGTCTCGCCCGGACGCGCCTTCACGCTGCCAACCCGCACCGCATCGGTTGTTCCAGCCAGGGCGAACTGCACGCGGAAGCGCGTGTTCACCGGCAGTTCAGCCGACACCTGCTGTCCATTGGCAAGGTTGGGAATGACCGCCAGAGCGGTAGGGGAGTCGAATGTCTTGACGATCAGATCAACCGGCGGCAGCGGCGCGGTGTGGCGCGCCATAATGCGGCCATTGCCAGCGCTTGCCGGCGTCACATTGTTCATGAACTTCGACGCCGTCGGTGCACCGCTGGCGGTCAGGTGGGCAACAATCGTTGCATTCTCACCGCTGGCGAACGGAACCGTCGCAGCGACCGCAACCGGACCACTGCACGGAGGCGTGGACGGCGAAGCAGAGAGGTGGATCTTGATACTGTACGATCCGGCAGGCAGTTCGATCGGACCAACGGTATTGGTGTACTTGAAGCGCGTCAGAGCGCACGCGCCATTGACCGAGACATCAACCGGCAGACTCGGCTGAAGACCAAGATCACGCCCAGGGATGCCGTGAACGACGTACACCTTTGCATTGCCCGCAGCCTGCGCAGGGGCAGTGGCGATGAACGACGTCAGCGCAACCGCGATGAGTGCGATAATCATGACAAATGATCGACGGACCACAGTGAGTGTCCTCCCTTTCTTCCCTTATCTTTCCTTCGTCGGGGGAACGCAAGCGCTTGCATAAGCAGATACGTATATGACCAGAAATCGGATGTCTGCAAAAGCGGGCAATCGGCAGACAGGCGAGGAGCGCAAAGAGAGGGGAGACGGATTGTGTGCGGATTGTCAGCGTTTTGCGACATGTATGCTATACTTTTGTGCTATACTCTAGCCTGCGATGTAGCCTGCTGAAAGGAAAAAACCATGACTCAACGACGCGGCGGCATCAAACGCAGTTCGCAACTGACCTTCCGACGACGCCTGTTTATTGCGCGCATGTTGCTGCACGGGCCAGCATCGACCGAGGACTTGATTACCGCCGTGCAACAGGAACTTGGCGCCGAGGGGTACCCGGCGGCAGCCGTGGCAGCCCTCAAGCACGATCTTGACGCGCTCAAGTCGTCCTATGGATGCCGGATCACGTATCGTCGCGACTCTGGTGGTTATGTGCTGGAAGACCTGGGAACCCTCGCGCTGCTGAAAGGGTCGGCTACGGCTCACGAGGCGATACGGGCGCTCGAGGAGCGTTTCCCCGCTGAGTCAAGCGACCCTGGCACAGCACACATACACGCGCTGTTGCATCATCTTCGGTTGCTTGCGGCGATTGAACACTGAACGGGTCGCTTTGCAGGCAAAAGGCGCAGGAATACGCTGACGTTGCACATCCACGTAGGCGGAGGTAAGGCGAAAGCGCCCGGTCGCAGCGACGGTTCTTGTGATGCTATTCGCCACTCTGTTTGCAGAATAATATCAGAGGTCATTCAATGCGGCAGATCGCGCTTTCCAGCGGCTGGCGGCTCAGACAGTACGACCCATCGCGCGAATTCGCCGTTCAGATCGATGACAACGACGGATGGATACCGTCCACGGCGCCTGGCGTCGTTCATCTGGATCTGATCGCTGCCGGTCTGCTGCCAGATCCGTTTGAGGGGCTGAATGAATACGCAGCGCAGTGGGTTGGTGAGGTCGACTGGTTGTATCGGTGCGACTTCGACGTTCCCGATGACATTGCGCCTGATGAGACGCTGACGCTGTGCTTCGACGGTCTCGACACGTTCGCAAAGGTCTGGCTCAACGATGCGCTGATCCTGACGAATGACAACATGTTCGTCCCGCGCCGCATTGAGGCGACTCGCCTGATCTATCCGGGACCCAATCTGTTGATTGTCCTGTTCGAGTCGGCGCTGCGGCGCGGACGGGCGCGTGAAGCGGAAGGCGGCGTCCTGCCGCTCTGGAATGGCGATAGCAGCCGCCTCTATGTGCGCAAGGCGCAGTACCACTATGGCTGGGATTGGGGGCCAACGCTGTTAACTGCCGGTCCCTGGCGTCCGGTTCGCCTGGAGATGTTTACTGCCCGCATCGCCGATCTTCATTGTCCGGTCGAGGTTGAGCCCGATTTGCAGAATGCGACCATCGCCGTGCAGGTGGCAATCGAAGCGGGACAGCATATCGCGCGCAATGCGGAGGAAATAGCGCGCTTCCTTGCCGGATTGACCGTTCAGATCGATCTGTTCGACCCGGATGGCGCAATCGTCGCTGCGGCCACGCTGCCGGTCGAGGAAGGCAGCAGCGCAACCGGGCTGCACGTGCCTGCGCCGCGCCTGTGGTGGCCCAACGGCTACGGCGATCACCCGCTGTATCGCCTGGTTGTCACGCTTCAGAACAGCAACGGCATGCTCGACCGGCGGGAAGTGCGCCTCGGGCTGCGGCGGCTGCGTCTGGTCCAGGATCCGCTCGAACAGGAACCGGGCACGACCTTTTTGTTCGAGGTCAACAACGTTCCCATCTTTTGCGGCGGGGCGAACTGGATCCCCGCCGACAGTTTTGTGACGCGCATCACGCCGGAACGGTATCGCGCCTGGTGCCAGCAGGCGGCAGCGGCGAACATGGTGATGTTGCGCGTTTGGGGCGGCGGCATCTATGAGGACGACGCATTCTACGACGCCTGCGACGAACTGGGATTGCTGGTGTGGCAGGATTTCATGTTTGCCTGCGGCATTTACCCGGCGCCCGGCTGGTTCCGCGACAGTGTGCGCGCCGAAGCCGAAGCGCAGGTGCGGCGTCTGCGGCATCATGCCTGCCTCGCGCTTTGGTGCGGCAACAATGAAGATTATCAGATTGCCGCCGCTACCGGTCGCTACGATCCCAACCTTACCCCGCAAGAAAATGCTGACCGGTTTCCGGCACGCCTGATTTACGAACATCTGCTGCCCGATGTCTGTGCTAACCTCGATCCCGCCCGCCCCTACTGGCCCGGCAGTCCATACGGCGGCGCCGACGGATCTGATCAGACGTTCGGTGACCGGCATACCTGGGAGGTCTGGCACGGACGTGTTGCACCCTACCAGGAGTATGCCGCCTACCATGGTCGCTTTATCAGTGAATTCGGCATGCAGGCTTTTCCGGATCACGCCACGATTGAGTCGTTTGCGCTGCCTGCTGAACGCTATCCGCAGAGCCGAACCCTCGACCATCACAACAAAGCAGCCGACGGTCCCCGTCGCCTGGCGGTCTACCTGAACGACAATGTACGCATCCCATCCGATCTGGATGCTCACATTTATGCCACCCAACTGGTGCAGGCAGAGGCGCTGGCGACGGCAATTCGCGCCTGGCGACGGCGCTGGGGAGGACCAGGACGCTACGCAACGGCTGGCGCGCTGGTCTGGCAACTGAATGATTGCTGGCCCGTCATCAGTTGGTCGCTGATCGATTACTATCTGCGCCCCAAATCAGCGCTCTACGCCGTGCGACGCGCACTCGCGCCGATCGCCCCTGGTCTGGCGCGTACCGCCGATGGTGTTGAGCTCTGGGTGGTCAACGGAACAACAGCCGCAGCGGATGTCGATGTCGAACTGCGCACCTGGACGCTCAGCGGCGACCTGGTGGTGCTCGATAAATTGCGCGTGTCGCTCCTTCCCAACCGCACCACCGAACTGGGGCAGTTCGGTTTCGATCCAGGGGCGGCGCTGATCTTCGATGCGCGTGTGATCGTGGACGATCAGATTGTGGCACGCGCCTCGCTCTGGCCCGAACCGCTCAAGTATCTGACCCTCCCCGATCCGGTGATCGTGCTCGACCTGGCATCAAAAGATGAGTTGCGCATCCGCGCAGCCCGCCCCGCCAAAGGTGTGACGCTCTCGGCGGGGGATGGCGTCGCCTGGAGTGACAATTACCTCGATCTGATGCCCGGCGACGAGCAGGTGATCCGCGCCAGCGGCCTGGGTGAACGACCGGTGAGCGTGCGCTGGCTGGGGATGGAGTGACCTCCGGCTTCACGCATACACCGACTGCTCATCGACCTGAGCGGTCTCCTTCTCCTCAGGCGCCGGTTCGACATACCGGCCGTAAAGGATGGTGAGTTCCCGCAGGCGCGAGATGATCGCCGGCGTCAACTGGTGCAGGCTGAAGCGCCACGTCCAGTTGCCGCCAGGGCGACCCGGCGTATTCATACGCGCCTCACTTCCCAGCGATAGCACATCCTGCAGCGGGATGATTGCCGTGTCCGCCACCGACGACAGCGCAGCCCGGATGAAATCCCACGCAATGTCGTCGCCGCTGCGCCCAAGATACAACTGGACATGACGCCGCTCCTTCTCTGAAGCGGTGCGCCACCATCCAAGCGTCGTGTCGTTGTCGTGGGTGCCGGTGTAGACAATACACCGCTGGATGTGATTGTGCGGCAGGTAGGGCTGATCGGCTTTTCCGCCAAAGGCGAACTGTAACACCCGCATCCCCGGAAAATCAAACCGGTCGCGCAGTTCTTCGACATCGGGCGTAATCACCCCCAGGTCCTCCGCGACGATTGGCAACGCGCCAAGCGCCCGTTCGACCGCCTCGAACAGGTCGGCGCCCGGACCTTCCACCCAGCGCCCATTGACCGCCGTCTCCTCGTCGGCAGGCACTTCCCAGTAGGCGGCAAAGCCGCGAAAATGATCGACACGCACAATATCTACCAGCGTCAGCGTTGCGCGGAACCGCGCGATCCACCAGTCGTAGCCGCGTTCTTTCAACACATCCCAGCGATAGAGCGGGTTGCCCCACAACTGTCCGGTGGCGCTGAAGTAGTCGGGCGGGACGCCGGCAACCACCGTCGGCCTGCCTTCTTCGTCGAGGAAGAACAACTCAGGATGCGCCCAAACATCGGCGCTGTCGTAAGCGACGAAGATCGGAATATCTCCCACGATCTGAATACCCAGGTTGTTGACGTACTCCTTCAACGCCAGCCACTGATCAAAGAAAAGGTACTGAATGAACCGCTGGTAGGCGACCTCGTCAGCATATGTGCGGCGCGCGGCATCGAGCGCCGCGGGATCGCGGCTGCGCAACCCTGCCTCCCAGGAAGACCAGGCGCCGCCGCCATTGGCGCTCTTCAAGGCGGCAAACAGAGCGTAGTCATCGAGCCAGGATGCCTGAGCCTCGCAGAACGCCTCAAAATCGGCGCGCAGGTGGTTGGCGCACCCCTGCTGAAATCGGGCGAATGCGCGCCGCAGAATACGGTGCTTGAAGGGAATGACCGCGCCGTAATCAACGGCGGTGTCAGGCAGAATCGGTGCATCGGCGAGGTCCGACGGCGCCAGCAGCGCTTCTTCGAGCAGAATGTCAAAGTTGATCAGCAACGGGTTGCCAGCAAATGCCGAGAAACTCTGATACGGCGAGTCGCCATAACCGGTCGGACCGAGCGGCATCACCTGCCAGATGCGCTGGCCCGCAGCCGCAAGCAGATCGGCAAAATCATACGCGCTATCCCCCAGATCACCGATGCCCCACCGCGAAGGGAGCGATGTCGGGTGCAACAGGATACCGCTGGCTCGTTGGCGGTTCATAGATCGTCCTCGCAATCATCAGGCTTTCCCCCTAGTATACCCGAACGACTTACAGAGACGACTGCGCAGCGCTGACGGCGGATGCAGTCGCAATTGCCAGGAACCACCGCACGTCATCTGCCGCTCTGATCTCTGCCGTCCATCTCGACCGGCGGCACACGCGCGGACGTGAACGCCCGTGCAGAGCGAACGAAGCCCCCCTGACGCGGTGCTGCACGAAGAGAAGGGCGCTCACGCGCACTTTAGGCGATCAGCCCGACGCTGAACCATCGGGCAGCGCGGCGGGCTGTCGCCTGAAAACTTATGCCCGGATGCGAGGTGCTGGCGGAGACGACCATCACTGCCAGGGGATCTCTACCGCTTTCAATCGATGAAAGTGCTCATTTGCATGTACTCTGAGGAACACTGCCCCAATCCTGAACGTCTCATTCTCAAGAGGGTGCTTTTATGGGAATGTGCCAGTTGATGGAGCAAACCTGCCCGAGTTGTGGAAGGAGTACAGTTTATGAGACCCACACGCTTTCTGTGGTCAGCGCTGCTGATAGGAGCGCTGATTGCGACCATACCGGCATTCACTGCGCCAGGCGCCGCGCAGCATACCGGCGATCCACCGCCGGTCGTCACACCGGACGGTACACTCACGCTTCAGGAGGAAGATCTCGGACCAGCGACGCGCGACATTGTAGACGATTTCGACACACTCATCCTCCCTGCGCTCGATGCCTACCTCCGGCGCGCAGAGGACCTCCCGGGCATCGCTACGGCGGATGCGCCTGTCGTGAACGCCATTCCCCAACCGATCCCGCCTGTCTACCTGCCGCTCATTGTGGGACCGCCGCCACCGCGGATCGTTCTTCCGCCGGAACCCACGCCGATCCCGCCTCCACCGGGCGCTGACGTAACCGCCGTTACCTGGCCCGAGCCGAGCATTCGTGTCGGGCGCGGCATGACCCTGACCTACGAGATCCGCGCATACAACGATGGCAAGGGAGACGCCAGCAGCACAACTGTCGTGATTCCGTACAACCGCAACCATATTCTGCCAATCGCCAGCCGCTTCGACCGCAGCGCAGGCGACTGGGTGAGCAAACTGACGCCAACCCAACTCACGGTTACGTTTGGTCGCCTTGGCAGCGGCAAGATGCGCAGCGGCTTCATCGACTTCAGGGTCAACAACGCCCTCGCAACTAACACCACCATCGAAACGCGCTCGACCTTCCAATGGTCGGACGAAGATCGCGGCGGCAGTGGGCGCGGCAACTGGGCGCCGGTGCTGGTTGGCGGCGGTAACGATACTGCACCCTTCGTCTGGCTGATGGTCGAGCCGGTGCGGGGATCGGCGAATACGACACGCACCTTCTTCAGTGATCGTTTCGTGCCGGGCGAGAATGTGGTAACGTGGCTCAACACGCCGCGCGGGGTGAAGCCGCTTGATGTGGCCGCCGCCGCCGACCCGTCGGGACGGGTGTGGCTGACGTATCAACCGTCCGATCTGATGCCGGGAACCTATCAGATTGTGGCGCATGGCACACGGAGTCGTCTGACTGGCGTTGTGTCATTCGTTGTCCAGTAGGGAACGATCGAACGGGGAACGGCGTCAGGAAGAGACCTGCTCTTCGAGCGGATCGAGGGCGGCGTTCCAGAGTTTCATGCGTTCGGCATCACCGCCAGCATCGGGATGGTGCAGGCGCGCCATCGCCTTGCGAATGGCGCTGATTTCGGCAGCGGTGAGCGAAAAGGGAAGGTTGCCAATCTTCGCCGCTGCCTGCTCGCGCATAGAACTCTCAGCACGCGCCTTCCACATATCGCGTTCGCGTTCGAGCGCCGCATTCTCGCGAGTGATCTCGACCAGATTGGCGACTGTTTTGTTATAGGCGCGCGCTATCTCGGCGTGGCGTCCCTGTTCCTTGCTGAGCTGGCGCAGCAGAGCGCGGATCGTCTGATGCGCTTCCTTCAACTCGTTCAACAGCCACGCAGGATCGATCGTTGCAGGATCGATGTCGCGCAGCGGATTGTCGTTGCGAGCCACTCCAGTATCCCTGGTATCGAACAATGCCTGCACCTCTGTAGTATAGCGATAGAACCGGCTGTTCGTCAAACGATCAATCAATGGTTCCTCGGGTGCTGTCGTGATTGGTCATGAGCCAGCGTGCCGCATCTGCCGCGCCGCTCCGTGCCGCCGACCCCGACCGACGGCGCCTGCGCTGATCGTATGAAGCCCCGCCGGCACGAGATTGGTTCGGAGCATACGCACGCGCCGGAGCGAGGGCGCGACAGCGCCCTTCGTGCCATCAGATCGAGGCTTCAGCGTCGGATGGTATGCGGGCTGCTGCCTGACAATGCCTGCTCAGACCCCGGTCCCTCGTACTCCCGTAGTTCACGCACTCTGAGCGCCGTGCCAGCAACCAGGAGAACGCACGCCACGCCACCAAGGGTTACCGCTGCGGGCGCACCGATCAAACTGGCGATGAGTCCGGCGCTGGTTTCTCCGAGTTGCGGACCGCCAGCAAAGAAGACCATATTGACCGCCACCATGCGCCCGCGCAGCTCATCGGGGGTGAGCAATTGACGGATTGTGCCGCGAATCACCATACTGACAGTATCGGCTGCACCCATGCCCGCCAGCGCCGCCAGCGTCAGCGGGAGCCAGCGCGACATCCCGACAATGGCGACGCATGCGCCAAACGCCAGCACTGCCGCAAGCAGCGTCATCCCCTGGCGCGGAATGCGCACACTGCTGAGCAGGGTTGCAGCAACCACCGCTCCTGCCGATGGCGCAGCGAACATCCAGCCGAGTTCGGTCGGTCCGACCCGCAAGACCTGATCGGCGAAGATCGGCAGCAATACTCCGGTGGCGCCAAAGAATGTGGCGAAGAAATCGAGCAGCATCGTTGCGGCAATCAGGCGATGGGAGAAGACGAAGCGCAGCCCTGCCAGCGCCGCCTGGAGCGACACCGGTTCGGTGCGTGCCGGAATGTTGCGCGTGCGCATGAGCAACGCCGCCGCCACGACCGCCAGAAACGTTGCGGCATCGATCCAGTAGACCGGTGCAACCCCAACTGCCGCAATGAGCACGCCAGACAACGCCGGACCAATGACCGTCGCAAGTTGCCAGGCGACGATGTTCAGGCTCAATGCATTCGGCAGGTGCTGCGGCGCAACCAGGTTGGGAATGATCGCCTGGCGCGCCGGCAGCTCAAACGCGCCAGCGACCGATGCCAGCGCCACCATCGCATAGATCACCAGCAATGGCGGGCGCGCCATTTCGCTGGTGAGCGCCAGCACCACTGAACACACAAACGCCACGAGCGACGTCAAAATCAGAATTTTGCGCCGCTCGACGCGGTCAGCGATCATACCGCTGAAGAGCGCCGTGACGACCAGCGGAATAACACGCGCCAGACCGATCAGTCCGAGCGCAATCTCAGCCCGAATGCTGCTGTCCGCCTGCGCCAGTTGGTACACCTGCCAGGCAATCGCCACATTGCGCATCTGCGTGCCAGTGATTGATACGAATTGACCAGCCCAGAGCAGCCGGAAATCGCGGTAGCGCAGCGCCGTCAGCGCTGCAAAACGAGGCGAGGGCGTCGATGTGTGCATAGATCTCAGTGCCGGTTCAGAGAGGATGCAGGAATGGTTATCATACCATATCTCCCGTTGGGCAGGTCTGAGACCTGCTTCAAGTACGGGCAGGTCTGAGACCTGCCCGTACCATATCTGCCCGGATCCGTTCAGACGCCCGCGCCGATACGCATAGAATCGCCTCTTTGCACCCACGAAAAGATTGTCGTGCGCACAAACTGTGTTACTGGTTCATGTATAATTGAGGTTAAGAGATTATTGGTTGATCTTTCTCAACGAAAGGAACACACACAATGTCGGATCAACCCCTGCACACGCTCCAGCTTCGTCACAGACACGCATCAGGGGCGGAAGAATGGTCGTGCCCGCACTGTGGTCGTCGTCTGCTGATCCACCTGGCGCCGGTCCGCCGACGAACGGTTCTGGCGCAGGGAGATCCCTCTGCACTACACATCGGCGGCGGCGGTTCCCGCCAGACGACTCACGCGCCGCTTCGCCTGACCCCCGCTCGCAATCGTCCGGTTGTTCCCGACGAACCGGGGCACATCCCGGTGACCGATGCCCTGCTCCCCTGGATTCGCTGGATGGATCAGGCGGGTCTGTAGTCCTCAATCACTCTTCTTCCTTATGCGCGTGAGCGCTGACTGAGCATCGCGTGGTTGTTGCGCGAATATCAGGCGCTCACGCGCCACTCTGTGCTGTCTCATGTCCTATCGCGCGTCGAACCTGTTCGCAGCGTGAGCCAAACTTGTGGCATGACGCAGCGTCTATGCGTCGCTTGCCAAGCGCGCCGTGAGCGGTGCGGCGTAGGATGACCTTGCGCGTAAGCAATGCACGGGTAAAGTAAGGAAAGGGAGGTTACAATCATGGCAGTCGCAACTGCGAAACGAGAACTGGTGGCAGCGAAGGGCGCGGAGGTCGAGAGGGAAGAACTGGCGGTCGAAGAGTTGCAGGCAGCGCTGCTGGAGCGCCTCGAAGCGTCATATGAGGAGGCAAAGGCGAGCTGGCGACCGGAGATCGCCGCGCCGACCAACTGGTGGGACATCATGGCGGTTGGTCCGTTTTCCGCACCGGTTGATCTTGGCTTCCCCAAGCCCAATCCGATTGTGCGGGTCGGTCAGCCGCTGGTGATCTTCTCGGTGCTGTTCCTCAGACCGACCCCTCCGCCAGCGCCATCGCCGATGCAGATCGTTGGTGGCGCCTTGCTGCCCTACCGGATCACGTACCACACCAACAACGTCATCACGATGAACCCTGATGCGTCGTTGAGCGGAACGGTGAACGGCAACCTGGCGCCTGCGCCTTTCATCCTCGACGCCATCACGCTGACGCCGAATACGCCGGGGTTGTATGAGGTCCATCTGCGCGCGCAGATCCTGACGGCGAGGAATACCACCATGGTTCCGTTCGCCGGGTATGCGTCGCGGGTCGATTCGATCCACGCTTCGATCTTCGGTCCGAGCGGCCTCGTCATTCGCTTCGAGCAGCCAGTGCGCTTCGATGTGTATGCGTGAGGCGTTGGTCTGTCGGTAATCGGCGCCCGTGGCGACGTTGCGGTGCAACGTCGCCACGTTGGCCCCTGCAAGGAGCACGACAATGGACGATGACCGTCTCCGCGCTGCGCGGGCACGGATTATGGTGCGCCGCCTGGCGCCAGCGTTCCTCTATAACCCCGCTTACCGCGTCAATATGGTCGATTTCGGCATTCCGATCCGCGCCGAAGCCGCCGATGAGCGCCCGACAATTCGCTTCCACGTGCCGCAAAAACTCTCGCGCGCGCAACTCGAACGCTCCGGAATCGAAGCAGTGCCGCGGCAGATCGGCGAGTTTGTCACCGATGTGATTGAAGGCGCCTATGTGCCACACATCTGGGGCTGGTGGTATCCCCCGAAACCGCCTGCCAGCAGTCCGCGGGCGCGCCATGATCCGATGCGCGGCGGCATCAGCGTGTCGGTCGCACGCGATTTCAGCGCAGGCACCCTCGGCGGGCTGGTGCGTGATCGCACTACCGGTGAACTGATGATTCTGAGCAACTGGCATGTGATCGCCGCCGAACGCTGGGTCGCCGCCGGTTTGCCGATCTGCCAGCCGGGACGCCTCGATGGCGGTATGCCGTATGATGTGGTTGCCACCACGACGCGCCATGCGATGCGGCAGAAAATCGACGCCGCCGTGGCAACCCTCACCGGTGATCGTTCATTGATCAACAATCAGTTGAACATCGGTCCGGTCAGCGGCGTAGCGCTGCCGCGTCTTGGCATGCGCGTCACCAAATCCGGACGCACGACCGGTGTGACGGAGGGGGTCATTACCGGGGTTGAAGGACAGACGCGGCTGTGGTATGGTTCTATGCAGCGCACCATTCAACACGTTATGACTATCGTTCCTGCGCCTGGCAGGCGCGAAGTCAGCGCGGGGGGCGACTCCGGCTCGTGGTGGCTCGACGCCGATACATACGCAGCGGTCGGGTTGCACTTCGCCGGCAGCGACGATCCGGAGCAGGCGCTGGCAATCGATATGTTGAGCGTTCTTGATGCGCTCAATGTCGATATTGTCACCGAACGACCGGCAATAACTGACCGCCGCCGACCGGAAGCAGCGATACGAGAAGCATGGCAGGCGGTCGAGCGCGAAATGCTGGAGACGCTGGCGCGATGAGTTTGCAATCGGCAGCGTGGTGGCGCAAGGCGCGGCGAGCGCGTGATCGCATGATCGCGCGCTTCGGCGCGCATCCGGCAGTCACCAGTATCGACATCGGATTGCTCGATCCTCCTGAAGCCGGGGTAATCGGCGTGCGCATTCACGTGCGCGGCACACCTGACGACCTGAGCGTTCCAGCGGAGATCGATGGCATTCCGGTAGGCATTGTGCGAGGAGACTATCGCCTGCAATAACCAGGGGGAAGTCCTATGACTGGGCGCGAACGACTATCGTCCGACAACGAACTGCGCAGTGGCGGCTGGGATGATGACACCGCATGGAACGAGCGCGCCACCTTCCGCATCGCCGTCGAATCGCGCGAAGTGAGCGAAGGACGGCTGGTATGGCGCACGCGCGCCTACCATGAGGAGCACGACCAGCGCAGGGTCTGGACCGGGGTGCCGGACGAAGCGCTGATCGAATGGATCCACGAGCAGCTCCGCCACTCGATTGGCAACGCCGTTCCCGCGCTGGTCAGACGTCTCCCCGAAAGCGCAGCGTCTGCCGCGCCAGCGTCCGCCGCCCCTCTCGACGATCTGCAACAGATTCCAGGGATCGGACCGGCGATTGCGCGCCGATTGCACGCCGCAGGAATCACGACCTTTGCCGCGCTGGCGGCGTGCTCGCTATCCGACCTGGCAGCCTGGACGGGGCGATCCACCGAACAGATTACCCGGATGGGATGGGTCGAACGCGCCCGCGAACTGGCGCACCCGGCGCCGCCAGCCGCGCCTGCTCCGGAGCAGAAGCCAGCGGCAGACACACCAGCGGCGGAGGAAGCGCCATCACTGCTCGCAGCGACCACCGCCGAACCGCACGTAGCAGAACCGCTGCCGGTTGACGCAGTGGAAGCAGCGCCCCCCACAGCACCAGAAGCGCCGCTGGTTGAAGCAGCGGAAGTGGAACCTATGGCAGTGGCGGCGGCGCCGTCAGTCGCAGCAACGGTTATCGAAACGCAGATCGAGGCGGAAGCGCAGTCTATCGAAGAAAGGACGGTTGCCGAAATTGCTGAATCGCTTATAGAGGCAGCGGAAGAAATCCGGGAGGCACAGGAGATGATGCTCGAAGAGTCGCCGATTGTGTTCGCTGCCATTCTGCTCAATGAAGAAGGAGATGTGCAGGACGTGCATCTGACTGCAACCAGCGAACAACCGCCAGCGTGGAACGATCAGCAAGTGGCGCGGTTCTTTATCGAAACGGGAGCGCCAATCCCTCACGAAGCGGCGTCAGCGTCTGTTCACCTCGAAAACGTGCAGATTGATACCGTTCCAGCACAAACGGGGAAGGGCGGCGCCTCCCGCTTGCACGCCAGTGCGCGGGTGCATCTTGAAGGGATGGATGCGGTGCGCATCGCCGAGCAGAGCGCTTCCTGTCATGTCTTGCTTCTGGCGTATGACCTTGCCTCTGGTGAAACGCACGTCCTGAGCACAACAAGGATCGAATGCGCGCCCGACGCCCTGGATGTGCCACTCACTCTCGACGCCGACCTGCCGGAAGTCGGCAGATATCAACTGCTCCTGGCAGCACTCATGCTGGAGGCGCGCGCCCTGAGCGCTGTCTCAGGACCACGATTGCGCGTGACACCATGACGTAAGGGCGGGTCTCAGACCCGCCCCCCGTTTGGCCGGGCTTGGACCCCTCCCTAACCGTTCCTCCCCCCCCGGCCATCACTACCTTCCCCCCCCATAGGTGGGTGGTCTTATCCCCATCTCCTCTGCTGGGGTTTGATCATCTCCTGCTTTGTGTGGGGGTTTTTTCCACCTCTATCTTACATGAAGACAG